>ERZ857693.68-NODE-68-length-136191-cov-6.045197_pt1 | contig 136191 bp, 144 predicted proteins | sample MGYA00519765_ERZ857693 | MGnify/ENA primary metagenome ERZ857693 (study PRJEB31778, sample SAMEA3449354) | human gut metagenome | biome: human gut; feature: human-associated habitat; material: faeces | place: United Kingdom | collected 2010/2012 ... | reverse complement strand
TTCCGTATCTTTTCGACCAGAAACTCAAAATCTCGAATGGAAACATGTTGTTGGGAGAATGAACAATACGAAACAAGAACAAAACAGACTGTTAACCAAGCACATCGTTTCATAGCAAAAAGATTTAGGTGATTAAAATGTTGGGAAAGGATCCTATTCCGAATTATTTGTCTTTTCAATACGCGGCCACGTCGAGGTCAGACAGAAGCCGAACGATACGGAATCCGGAGAAAACGGGTCCCGGCGCTGCTCCGGCCGAATTTCATTTTCCTGGTTTTCGTATCGGACACTATCGTTGCCACTTCGATATCGCAACCGCTCTTTCGCAAGCAGATCGGGCATTCCGTTACGGCCGTCCTCGAAGAAATCTGCTATTTCGAACTTCGACGTTTCGTACCCGATACAGGAAGAGACCGTGCTATCGGAACGAATCAGGGGCTGTCGGGAAACGGCAAACGAAATATGCACCGACGCTTTTTCATATACTATCGATCATTCTCTGCCGTATCCGGCGGTGTTATAAAGATAATTAAATTTTCGTTTCCCGCAAAAAGCTGCATATCAATCTATCCGGGATAATCAAAACAGCCGAACCCGAAAGTTCGGCTGTCGTTTTTCGGTGCGAAGCCAATCGCCGGTACGGAACGGTCCGGCGATCGGTCGGGCCTCGGCCCGTTCGTTTTCCCCGGGCCCCGTAACGGACTCCGCTACTTCGCGCGGTCCGAAAGATAGTCCTTGACTACGTTGTAATACGCGTCCGGGCTTTCGTCGCCGGGATAACGCTTGTAGGCGTTGCGGCTCTCGCGGGTATCGGCTATGCCCCAGAATATCGCGTCGCAGGTGTCGTCGTACGACCCGAAAATGCAGTATTCGGTCGCCTCGCCGGCCCACACGACCTTTTCCTCCCACTCCTGCAACGTACTGCGTTTCCACTGCGTCGGAGCGACTCCCTCGTTGGGGCAGACGAAACGCACCTTGTTGTCCGAGCTGGAGGAGCGGTTGCGGTAGCCCCAGCCGTCGGTCGCCGTGAAGTTCATCGGGGAATTGACCTGACAGGTCCCGATGCGGAACTTGGCCAGGTAATTCTTCTCGTGCTCCGGCGCAGCATCGTACATTTTCCAGAAATCCTCGCCCATATAGAAAACCACCAGCATCGGGCGATCGTCCCCATAGCCGTACTTGCGGTAAACATCCTTCTGAGCCCACGACTTCCAAATGCGCTCGGCTATCCCGTTCCAGTAGGCCAGCGTATGCGCGGCCGGATTGCCGATAAACATGACGAAACGCATGCCCAGCTCCTCGCAGACCTGCTCGATCGTCGCGATCTGATCTTTGGTCTCGGTCTCCCACAGCGCATTCTCGCCCGGCTGGCAGCCGGGCCAGCTGGCCGGAGTCTCGGCCCATTGGCTGGGATTCGTCAAATCGATGATGACATCGTTGATACCGGCCTGCTGAATCGTGGAAAGAATGGCCCGGGCATGGTCGATATTCCTGTAATCGTGGTTCGTGATCCACTCGTCGCCCACCTTGAATCGGATAACACCCTCGTTAGAGCTGCGGCAGCAGATCAGAATGTGCGTCATCGGGACGGGCCCTTTCGATGCGGATTTTTTTTCGGTCTTGCCCGTGCATCCCGCGCCGGCCAGCGCGGCGAAAAGCAGGCAAAGCGTCGCCAGTTTCTTCATGTCTGAATGCTTTTAGGGTTGACAGTTCGGTTTCCACTCCCGCCGCACGACAAAACGGACGCGCTCCCGGGCACGGCCGTCCTCGCAACAGGCGGTCTTTCGTGAAGCAAAGATAGTCATTTCGCCCGGAATCGGACGCGATTTCTCGGATCGAACAAACGAAAAGCCCGTCTCCGTTCCCGGATCGGGCTTTTCGCCGAAAGCATCGCCACAGACAGCATCATTCGCTTTTCAGATTCCTCACCGGGTCCTCGCCGGCCGCCTTCCACGTCCGATAGATCACGCAGGCCGTGACGACCAGACCGACGCCCGCGCCGCCGGCGACGAAAATCCACAGGCTCAGAGGTGCCTTCTCGGCGAACTGCCGCATCCAGAACTCCGAGACAAAGAAAGAGACGGCACATCCCAGCACGACGGCCGGCAACGCGACCCGCAGGATGTCCGAAAGGAAAATACGCAGGATTTCCCGCAGCGTGGCTCCGTGCACCTTGCGCACGGCCAGCTCTTTGCGACGGCGGCCGGTCTCGTCGTCCGTGTAGCCGATCAGTCCGATCAACGAAATAAGCAGCGTGACGATGCCGCCGATCAAGACCTGATCCCTGAACTTCCGCGAATCGCCGTACAGATTCGCCATGGCCGACGAATAAAGCGTCAGCTGCAAGTCGCCGTCCGGCATCAGCTCCTGCAATTTCTCCCGGACGCGGTCTACTGCCCGGGCCGTTACCGCGCGCAGTTTGATCAACAACATCGGAGAAGGCTTGCGGTTATAGAACAGCACGGACGGACGCGGGTCCATACCGTTCAGCGATCCGATGCGGTAATTCTCGTACACGCCGCAGATCGTGTAATCGCAAGGCTCATGTCCCGTAATGGAAATCATCTTGCCGACCGGGCCGTCCGTCCAGTCCGCGAAATCCTTCATCCGTTCGACGAACGACCGGCTGACCATGATTTCCGTCGAGCCCGATACGTCCTCGGTAAAAAAGCGTCCGTCGACGAGAGGTATTTCCATCAGTTCGAGGAATCCGCCGCCGACCGCGTACTGGTCAGCCACGTTGAAACACTCCCAGTCCGAGCCCGGCAGCATGATGTTGTTCCCCGCCATGCCATGCAACGGCAGACAGCTGCAGGAAGAGACCCGCTCCACCTCGGGCAGCTTCCCGATCTCTTCGACGATCCGGACGCGGGTCGCCGAATCCTGTCCGGAAACCGGACAGAAAGCCAGCCGGTCGAACGAGTATCCCGGGTCGCTGTCGAGCATGAAACGATGCTGCCGGCCGATCGCGATCAGCAGCGAAACCAGCAGTCCGGCGGCCGCAAACTGCAGGAACAGCAGAGACAGCTTCCATATCCGCCTGCTCTCCCTGGAACGACGGAAAGCGGAAGTTACCGGAATCCGGGCGAAAAGAATTCCCGGCACGAGTCCCGTGGCCAGAAATACGGCAGCGCAGACGCCCAGCAGGACGACGGCCCCTTCCGACAGCAGCAAGGTCTCGGGAGAAACGCCCAGCAGGTCCTCGATCAGGCCGCGGCACAGAAAGATCAGCACGATCGCCAGAACCATCGAGACGGCCATGTGCAGCAGCGTCTCGGTCATCGTCAGTCGCAGCACGTCGCTTCCCGAAGCGCCGTACGACTTGTGCAGGGCGATCTCCTTGGACCGACCGGCGAGCGACGAAAGCGCGATCAGGATATAGTTCATCATCGCGGTAAACAGCAGAGCGGAAGCCAGAATCGTCAGCATCACGAACATGTTCCGGACGTCGCTCGTGCCGGCGTGCATCTCTCGCAGCGGCTTCATCGAAAATAGCAGACTCGCCCCGGCCTTTCGCATCTCCTCGCTATCGATGTGCTTGTCGATCATCCGACGGATCGCCGGATCCAGACCCTCGGGCGTCACTCCCGGCGCCAACCGGACGTACCCCAGATAGCGATCGTTCCCGACCCAGTTGTTCCGGCTCCACTCGGCCATGCCTTCCAGCGACACCAGAATATCGTAGCGAAGGTGCGAGTTTTCCGGCACGTCCTCGAACACGCCGCCCACGATCCACCTCGAACCGGGATCGTCCACCGGCACGAGGACTTCACCTTCGACCCGGTCGATCCCCCCGAGCCTCTCGGCCAGCGAACGCGATATCATCGCATAGCCCGGACGGGCGAGCACCTTTTTCGGATCGCCCGACAGAACGGGACGCGGCAACACGTCGAACAGGCAACTGTCGGCCATCAGCACGTTATCGGCCAAGTAGCGCCGCTTGTCGCCGGCCGTGATCCGGGTTCCCTTTCCGGTTACGTAGGTCAGACGCGTAGCGGCCTCGATGCCCGGGACCTCTTCTTTCATGGCAGGCGCTACGGCTCCCGGCGTCTGGGAAAACTCAAAAGGATCGCCTCCGTTCATCGAGCCGTATTCGACCAGCCGGTACACCCGCTCTACGTCCGGATAGAACGAGTCGAACGACCGCTCGAAACAGATTTTGGCGATCAGTACCAGCGCGACGGCCAGTCCGACACTCAGCGAAAGGATTTTCGTCATGTTGTGCCGTTCTTTTTTGAAAAGCGAGCGTAAAGCGATGTTCAGGTTTCTCATGGTTCCATCGGGTTCGATTTCACGGAAAGTATTATATTTCGGACTTTATGGAATAAAAAGCATACCACAAATACAACAAATTAAAAACAAACGACTTACCCCTATCCGCCTATTTTTTGCATGTCTTATTTTTTGACACCTGTGTCGAATAATTAGACACGTAGCGGACTTCGGCCCGATCCCGTCCGGAACGGAAGAAACCGCGTGAGGCCCGGTCGGCACAGGAGAGGGCAGGTCAGATAAGCCGCTTCCGACAGACGCTCCGCCGTCAGAGTTTTTTATCACCCGGCACGGATTGCCGACCGCCACGCAATCCGCAGGGACGGAACGCGTCACCACGCTTCCCGCGCTTGTCACGCCGTTTTTCCCGTACTCGCAGCGGAAGTCGATATCGATATGGACGTGCTCACCCATCCCTCCCAACATATCTTTCAAAATCGATTTCCTCCTCTCGGCGTCGGCAAAGTCCGCAGCGTCGAGCCGCATCGGCAGCCGTCCGGTCTCCAACGCCATCTCCGCAAGCTCTTTTTGCCCTTCCCCGCCGAGCACCTCTCCGTCCATATATTTTCGATATTCCGCCTTCGCATGCAAATCACTGACATACAAACTATTTCTCTCCAAAACAAAAGCAAAGAAAGCGCAATATGAGACAAACGGAGGACCGCACATTTTCATATAAAGAGTATCTTTGCCCGTAAGAAAGCGATACGAGGCTTGAAAAACGAGAAAATGAACGATTCCGCCCGTCCGAAAAAATCGCGCGGTCTGCTGGCGCTCAGTCCGCTGGCCGTTTTCCTGTGCCTTTATCTGGGCACGTCGCTCGCGGCCGGCGACTTCTACAAGGTCCCCATCGCCGTCGCCTTTCTGGCCGCGTCGGTCTACTCGGTCCTGATCTCGCGCGGGGAGCCGCTCGCCGAGCGCATACGACACTTCACGCAGGGAGCATCGCACCACAACCTGATGCTGATGATCTGGATCTTCGTGCTGGCCGGAGCGTTCGCCCGGTCGGCCGAGGCGACGGGCGCGATCGACGCGACGGTCGGCCTGACGCTGCGCATTCTGCCCGGAAACCTGTTGCTGGGCGGATTGTTTCTGGCCGGCTGCTTCATCTCGCTCGCGGTGGGAACCTCCGTCGGCACGATCGTCGCGCTGACGCCCGTCGCGCTCGGCATAGCCCAGAGAACCGGTCTGGAAACGCCGATGATCGTAGCCGTTATCGTCGGGGGATCTTTCTTCGGCGACAACCTGTCGTTCATCTCCGACACGACGATCGCCGCGACCCGCACCCAAGAATGCAGCATGCGCGACAAGTTCCGGGTAAACGGCCTGATCGCGGTCCCGGCCGCCGCAGCCGTGCTCGGGCTCTACCTGCTGAGCGGCGCGGAAATGCCCGCCGCTGCGCAGAGGCAATCCGTCGAATGGATTCCGATCATACCCTACCTCGCCGTGCTCGTACTGGCCGTATGCGGCGTACACGTGACGACCGTACTCGTAACGGGCATCGTGCTGACGGGAGCCGTAGGTCTGCTCGGCGGATCGGTCGGGTGGATCGAGTGGATCGGGGCCTTGGGCGAAGGCATCGCCGGCATGGGCGAACTGATCGTCATCACGCTGCTGGCAGGCGGCATGCTCGAAATGATCCGCCGGGGCGGCGGCATCGACTACCTGATCGGCGCGCTGACGCGGAAAGTCTCGGGCAAGCGGACGGCCGAGCTGAGCATCGCCGCGCTCGTGAGCATGGCCAACCTGTGCACGGCCAACAACACGATCGCGATTATCACCACCGGTCCGATCGCCCGGCAAATAGCGGACCGCTTCGGAGTGGACCGGCGCAAGAGCGCCAGCCTGCTCGACTCGTTCTCGTGCTTCGTGCAGGGACTGATCCCGTACGGGGCGCAACTGATGATCGCGGCCGGGCTGGCGTCCGTCTCCCCGCTCGAGATCATCGGCTACCTCTATTACCCGATGGCTTTGGGCATCTGCTCGCTGCTGGCCATTCTGCTGCGCTATCCGAGAAAGTATTCATAAGAATCGCACGACCGTACAGCCGCCCGACAGCGATTGTCCCTCACGCCGCTCGCCACACCCGGCCGGGCGCGGTCGCCTCGCAAGCATTCCGTCCGTACGGTGCGACTTGTACAAAACGGGTTCAGGCAATATCTCCGCAGCCGACCGTCGCCGTTCCCGGGACGAAAAAATTCTCAACCCGGGCATGATCGTTTTTCACGAAACGGAACCGCGAATCTCGGCATCTCGGGCGACAGACCGGCCCCCTGCCGAGAATAAATCCTATCGGACCGAACTCCGGGAAATGCAGCGATAACTTTTCGATGAATCCGGAACCGGACTTGTTTCCGTCTCCGAAGATATGGAACGTCAGGCCGAAGCGGATGCGCCGGTCCGACGCAGTCGCAGAATCGGCTCGCTACAACTATTCCAAACGTTATTATTTACCGTTCATACCAAGTCTCGATCGCTCTCCCCTATCCGAAGAGCCCGAAACTTATAGCAGAGGCAGATATTGCTGCGCCTGCCGGGCTATTTATCTATTGCTTCGAGTTAAGGATAATTCTGAGAATGCCTGACAAAAAACACAAGACGCTCTCTTACGTCTGACAAGAAATGAGTTTTTTACGAAACGGTAATAATGGAGTGGAAAATTTATGCTGAGAATGAACCTGCGGATTATGCGAGTGACTTTTTCAAGAAAAAAATCGCAGCGTATCCGATCGTGGAGACCGATGTCGAATCACCCCAAATCAAGCATCGGATTTCTGACAGATTATATGAAAACGACCGCATCCTCTCCCTTCCGGGGAGAGCGGGTCTATGAGCTTCCCCCGATACCGGACAGGGGACAAAGTTTTTTTACTCGGAAACCCGAAAGGAAATGACGTTCCATGAAGAACCGGACAAAAACGAGGCACAGGACATTCCGAACGGTCGAAGATTATTTCGACAACTTTGAGGACGACCTAAAACGAATTACCGTAATACCGACAGGAACGTTCGGTGCGATACGTATAACGTCGTTTGTTTTCGGAGAATAAATTTGTTACATTGACCGGCAAAGCGAAACCAAATCGAAATATTATGAGAGCCGTAATTTATGTCGCCTCGCTCGTTATGCTGTCGTCGGCATTTTCAGGATGCGATGGCAAAGAAAATTCACCGAAAAATCCCGAACCCTGCCAAGTAGCGATAACGCATGTCGAATCGCTGTTCGATTCGTTAACAAACTGGGAAAACATCGAGAAAGACAAATTGCATGTAATACGTTCCGGCGAAGAGTTGAAAAGTTATATCAAGGATTGCGAAACGGAACTGCCGACCGTCGATTTTGAGAAACACTCCCTTTTGGTCGTCACCGGGAATGCGTCTCATGGGATAGTAAACATGGAAAGCGAACTGAACCGAGGAGACACAAATACCTATTCGTTCGATGTGAATATCGAACTCGATCTTACGTCGGAATACTCTACATGGAAAGTCATGGTATTGGCTCCTGCCGTTTCCCGTCAAGCCGACATCAGCTTGGATGTGAATATGCGACCTTGATCGGATAATTCGGGAAAGCGACGGAACCGGAAACGACGGTCCCTAACGGGCGAATACGATCCGGCCGCCGTCCAGACTCTCGATCCGCGCCAGCGACTCGACGCGGATACCTTTCTCGCGCAGCATCGCACCTCCGGGCTGGAACGCCTTCTCGATCAGAAAGCCCATGCCTGCGAGAGAGGCTCCGGCCTGACCGACCAGTTCGAGCATGCCCAGCGCGGCGTTTCCGTTGGCCAGAAAGTCGTCGATGAACAACACCCGGTCTCCCGCATGCAGGAAGTCCCGGCTCAGGCAGACGTCGTAGTCGCACCCTTTCGTAAACGAGCGGACACGGGCCGAAAGAGCGTTCTCCATCGTGCTCGGCGACTTTTTCTTGGCAAAGACGACCGGCAGGCCGAGCAGATAGCCGACCAGCACGGCCGGCGCGATCCCGCTCGCTTCGACGGTCAGCACACGGTCCAGCGGCTCGCCTCCGAAACGGCGCGCCAGCTCCCGGGCAAGCGACATCATCAGCGCCGGGTCCATCTGATGATTGATGAATCCGTCCACCTTCAGGACTCCGCCGGGCAGGCACTTCCCGTCGCGCAGGATTCTTTCCTCGAACATTTTCATCGTTTCGCGCAATTTTTTCCGGCCTAAATTACGCATTTCCGCCGGCACGGCCAAACACAGGCGCCCCTGGATGCCCGACGGCTTGCCGACCGGAAATATTTCCGTATCTTTACCTCATTATCCAACCGCTTCGACCATGGATGAAAAAGAGAAAACCAAGCGTGCCGCAAACGACGGCCGCGAGCGATACATGCGACAGGCGATCGATCTGTCGATCGAGAACGTCAGGAAGGGCGGCGGCCCGTTCGGCGCCGTGATTGTCCGCGACGGCCGCGTGATCGCCACCGGGACGAACCGCGTCGTGCCGGGGTGCGACCCGACGGCCCACGCCGAAGTGACCGCCATACGCAACGCGGCCCGGGTGCTGGGTACCTTCGATCTGAGCGGCTGCGAGATATACACCTCGTGCGAACCGTGTCCGATGTGCCTCGGCGCGATCTATTGGGCCCGACTCGACCGGATGTATTATGCCAACGACAAGAAAGACGCGGCGGAGATCGGCTTCGACGACTCGTTCATATACGACGAGTTTGCACTCGCCCCGTCCGCCCGTTCGCTGCCGTCCGAGCGCATGCTCCCCGACGAGGCGATCCGCGCGTTCGAGTTGTGGCGCGACCAAGAGGACAAAACGCCGTACTGACGGCAACCGCGAACACCTGCAAAAAAAATTTTCGCAACGGTCCGACAACGATCCGGCGACAGGAGCCCGTTCCTCTACGGAAATAAGCTCTTCCGCACACCGGTTAAGGGACAAGCGAACAGGTGGCAATTATCTGTTTCGCCGTTTTCTCACGTTCTGGCAACGCATTTTGTTACGGAACGCGCGCTTAGTCCGTTCCATCCTCAGCGGGAACAGGCCACCGACAAGCCGGATACACCCTTCTGAAAAATTCCGCAATCGAAATCTCGATTCGCAGAGACGACACTCCGCAGAAAACGACATGCCTCGCGACGGATCGCCCGGCGCAGAAAAGCGCCTTCGAGAAAATGGCGCGGCACGTCGTCTAACGGCCCCGCAGCGACTCGTACATCCGGTCGTAGGTCGGCGTCGGAACGCCCAGCCGCCGGCCCTCGCGGACGACATATCCGGTCAGCGACTCGAGCTCGGTCGTCCGCCCCGTGCGAAAGTCGCGCTGCATCGAAGTCGTCGTATCGGCCGGTATCCGTTCCATCTGGGCGATCACCTTTCCGGCAATACCCTCGGACAACACGATCCCCTTGGCGGCCGCAACGGTCTGAAACTCGGCAAGCAACGAATCCAGATCGGCCCGGTCGGCAGGATCGCCGAGCACGCCGCCGTATGTCTTGTCCGTATAGGAAGTGGAGGTAGCCACCGTAGATATGAAAGCGAACTTATCCCATACGCGGCGCACGATGTCCGCTTCGAGCCGGGCCCGGATGCCCGCCCGCTCGAAAATCCGTTCGAGTTCGGCCAGCCGGGCGGGATCGCCCGTCGCGGAGCCGAACAGGTAGCGATAGCCGTTCGTATGCTCGGCTATGTGTCCCGGAGAGACGATATAGGCCACCACGTAGACGCAGCCGTCCCACACTTCGGTCGCAGGCAGCATCCGCCGGATCCGCTCGGCTCCGTCCACGCCGTTCATGAACGGCAGCACGACGGTATGCGGACCGATGCAGGGCAGCAATTGCCCGACAGCGCCCTCGACGTCGTAAGACTTGGTACAATAGAGCACGTAGTCCATCTCTCCGATTTCCGCCGGCGAATCGGTCGCCGCTTTCGGCCGGGCCGTGAAGCGGCCCTCCTGCGCGTCGACCAGCAGCCCCCGCTCGCGTATGTTCCGCAGCGCCTGCCCCCTCGAAACGAAATAGATCTCCGCCTCGTCGGAATGTTCGTAGAAACGGGCCAGCAATCCGCCCAGAAACCCGCCGACACCGCCCGTGCCGACGACCGCTATTCTCGTTTTCATCGTCCCGATCGCATTTGGTTCTACGACGCAAAGATAGCAAAACGGACGTCCGCGCGACATCCGGGAGCGAAAAAGAACATCGGCTTTCTTGCGGCGGGCTTGCCGCAAGAAAGCCGATGCTGTACGGGCAACGGCGTCACCGGCCGTCCTGACTGCCTTGGCCGGATTTTTCGGTCTTATGTTTCTCGATTATCGAGCGCACATGACTGTACGCCGACATGCCCCACTGAACGAACGCGTACATCTGGCTCGCCCGACCGGTGATCCGGTCGACGAGATAGCCCATCGAGAACATCTGCGAAATGCCCCGCCAGTCGGCCTTGAGTCGCTCTCCCAGCGAGTCCAGCTCGCGGTCGACGCGCATCCGCTCGATTCTCAGGTCGGTGTACGTGCGTATCTTTCGGTAGCAAACCCTGTTATTCATCATCGGAGTACTTATCGCCCAGATCGGACATCATCCGGCTGAACATCCGGACGGTTTGATTCAGAATCAGCCTCTTTCTCCTGCCGTACACGATCAGGGCCAACAGGACGAACAGGCCTCCCATAATCAGTATGGCGGCGAGCATCGAGCCGATGAGCATGCCCAAAAGCCATGTCAGCGCTGCGGCGAAGAACATCGCCCCGATACCCGCCAGAACAATCAGAACGAAAACGCTGAACAGCGTGCTGACGAAAGTCGAAAGATTGTCGATCAGGCTCAGCCTGAAGCGGTCCAGCGACCACATCGCGTAATCCTTCGCATCCAGGGCAGCGCGCTCGATCCGTCCGGGTCTGTCGTTGTTTTCCATACCTTACGGGAACTTATTCCTGCATCGAGTGCTGCATCGAATGATAGCCCTCCTCGAGAGTATCCTTCACTTTCTGACCGCCTTGCTTGATCTTGCCGGCGATTTTGTGACGGGTGTTGGCCCCCGAGTCGGGAGCGGTCAGCAGAGCGATCATCGCGCCGATGGCGGCTCCGCCCAAAAACGAAAAGAAACAACTGCCTTTCATGATTTCTATTTTTAAAAGTTAAACAATAAGTTCGCATCCTCGCTGCGCGGGAACGAGTCTCCCTTTTGCAAAAAACAAACCACAATTCGCGACGTGGAGCGATTCGCCGCAAATTCCGGCTTCTTCCGCCGGTCCGACGCTTTCTGCGGGCGGCAGGCCGCCCGCGGCACATCCCGGGCAGAGCATCTGCCGCACACTGTCTGCCATACCGTCTTCCTACGCCGGCGGGCGCGGGCCGGATACTCCGAAAACAGCGCCCGGGCGCTTCCGTTTTGCCATTGAAAAGGGAAATCCCTATTTTTGCAAGCAAAGGTCCCGATCGACGGCCGTTCCCGAAAAACGGAGAACGGGACCGGACCGAAACCGATGAAACCGATGAAAAAGCATACGATCAAGCAGGCGGGCACTCTGCGAAGCCTGCTGTTGCTGTTCGGCCTCGCGCTGGGGAGCGGACTCTCCGCTCAGGACGCGGCGGCCGTACTCGACGCAGTACGCCGGCAGCACGCCCCTGACCGAAGGATCGCCGTATTCGAAATCGAAGCCGAGCGGATCAACGACACGCTCCATATCCTGAAAGGGAAATGCGACGATCCCGAAGCGATCGAAGCGCTCCGCGCAGCGTTTCGCGGCGCAGGCATCCGGTTCGCCGATTATGTGAAAGCGCTGCCCGACGCCTCGCTGAAAGAGAAGAACGAGGCTCTCGTCACGCTCTCGTCGATCAATCTGCGGACGGCTCCGGACCACGCGGCCGAAATGAGCACGCAAGCCATCATGGGCACGCCGCTGCGCGTACTCGAACAGTACGACAACTGGTATCGCGTGCAGACGCCCGACGGTTACATCGGCTGGACCAACGCGGCCTCGATCGCGCTGAAGACAGCCGAGGAAACGAAACGCTGGCGCTCGGCCGCCCGTTACGTCTACACGGGCTACACGGGATCCGTCTACGCCGGGCCGGACCTCCGCTCGGGCACGGTGTCCGATCTGGTGCTCGGCTCGGTTCTCGAAGCCGATACCGCAGCCAAAAGCGGCCGGAAGTTCGCTTCCGTCCGGCTGCCCGACGGAAGGTCGGGCTATGTTCTTCGCCGCGAGATCGAAGACTTCGAAACGTGGGCCTCTCGTCCGCTCGATCCGGACGGGCTGGAACGGACGGCGCGGCAGATGACGGGAGTCCCCTATCTGTGGGGAGGCACGTCGGTCAAAGGAGTCGACTGCTCGGGCATGGTGAAGACGGCCTACTTCGCAGGCGGCATCGTCATCGCCCGCGACGCGTCGCAGCAAGCGCTCACGGGCGAGCGACTCGCCCCGTCGGAATGGCCCCGATGTCTCAAGGGCGATCTGATCTTCTTCGGCAATCCGGCCAGCGGACGGGTGACCCATGTGGCGATGTATCTCGGCGAAGGGCGCTTCATCCACTCGGCCGGACGCGTCAAGATCAACAGTCTGGACCCGTCGGCCGACGACTATCTGCCGATGAGCTGTCTGTCGATCAGCCGAATCGGAACGCGGATCGGAACGCCCGGCATCACGGCGGTCCGGTCGCATCCATGGTATTTCGACATCCGATAACGACCCATCCGAACCCGATATGAACAGAAAAGAATTTCTCAAGACAGCGGCCGCCGGCCTGATCGCAGCATCGGTTCCTTCCGTCGCGCTGCGCGCCGCCGCCCGTTCGCCGCACAAGCGGCCCGAGCGACGCAGCGGCAGGCTGAGTCTCGCCTTCGAGCCCTACGACCTGAAACTGATCCATCCGTTCACGGTCGCGGTCAACACCCGCACGCACACGCCCGACGTACAGGTCACGCTCGAATACGACGGCATAACGGGCTACGGCGAGGCATCGATGCCTCCCTATCTGGGCGAGACGCAGGAGTCGGTCTGCCGCTTTCTGAGCTCGCTCGACCTGAGCCGGTTCACGGACCCGTTCCGCATGGACGAGATTCTCGACTACGTCGACCGGGCTGCTCCCGACAACCGGGCGGCCAAGGCTTCGGTCGATCTGGCGCTGCACGATCTGGTCGGCAAGCTGCTCGGACAACCGTGGTACAAGATATGGGGTCTGTCGCCCGAAAAGGCGCCCGACACCTCGTTCACGATCGGCATCGACACGGCCGAGGTCGTCCGGCAAAAAGTCGAGGAAACGGCTCCCTACAACGTGATCAAGGTCAAAATGGGCGTCGAGGGCGACCGCGAGCTCGTCGAGGTCATCCGCTCGGCGACCGACAAGCCGCTCTGCGTCGACGCCAATCAGGGATGGACCGATAAGGAGCGGGCGCTCGAAACGATCTGCTGGCTCGCCGAGCGCAATACGTTGTTCGTCGAGCAGCCGCTGCCCAAGGAGATGATCGACGAGACGGCCTGGCTGCGCGAACGGAGCCCGCTGCCGATCATCGCCGACGAGTTCCTGCAACGCCTTCCGGACGTCAAGCGTGCCGAGGGAGTCTACGACGGCATCAATATCAAGCTGATGAAAAGCACCGGTCTTAGGGAAGCCTATCGGATGACTATTCTGGCCCGGGCGCTCGGCATGAAGACGATGATCGGCTGCATGACCGAAACCTCCTGCGCCGTCTCGGCCGCCGCGCAGCTCTCGCCGATGATGGACTGGGCCGACCTGGACGGTAATCTGCTGATCTCGAACGACCGCTTCGACGGCATGAAGATCGTCGACGGCCATATCACGCTGCCCGACCGGCCCGGCCTCGGCATCGTTCCGCTCTAAGGCGGCCAAACAGGGCCAAAGGCGCCGGCAGGGCTAAAAAATCGCTTCCGCTGCCGTCGGAATGGGAGAGACCGGCATAAACCGCTGTCAAAATACGGACGGCAAACAGAACCCCGATACGGAAACCGCCGACTATCGTCCGGCAAAGAGCCGACGGCCCGCCGTTCCCCTGAATCGGTTCGGGTCTGCCGGAAGCTACACGTCGGCCTCCCGCTCCGGCATTTTGCCGTCGTGCCCCGCTTCGATCGCTTTCAAAGCGGAGCCGTGCAGCAACAACAGTCCCCGAGCCCGCTCGTAACCGATCCCCAGCTCGTCGGCGACCATGCGCGTACCGCGATCGATCAGTTTGTCGTTCGAGAGCTGCATGTTCACCATGCGATTACCGCGCACCCGGCCCAGACGAATCATCGTCGCCGTCGTAATCATGTTGCAGATCATCTTCTGCCCGGTTCCCGACTTCATCCGCGAGCTGCCCGTCACAAACTCGGGTCCGACGACCATCTCGATCGGAATATCGGCCTCGGCAGCCAAAGGCGAGCCGGGGTTGCTCGTGATGCAGGCCGTCAGAACACCGTGCTCCCGGGCCCGGCGAAGCGCGCCGACCACATAGGGCGTCGTACCCGATGCGGCGATGCCGATCACCGTATCGAGCGACGACACGCTCCGCTCGCGCAACTCCTCCCAACCGCGCTCCTCGTCGTCCTCGGCGAACTCGACCGGATTGCGCAGCGCCCGGTCTCCGCCCGCAATCAGTCCGACGACCAACGAGGGAGGCATGCCGAACGTGGGCGGTATCTCCGAGGCGTCGAGCACGCCGAGCCGGCCGCTCGTTCCGGCCCCCAGATAGAAAATGCGGCCGCCGCGCCTCATCCGCTCGACGACGGCCGTCACGAGTTTCTCGAGCTGAGGGATCGTTCGCCGCACGGCCGGCGCGACCCGAGCGTCCTCGTCGTTGATTCCCTCGAGCAGCTCACGGACGGACATCTTGTCCAGATCGCCGTGCGACGACGGCTGCTCGGTTATTTTCACGAATGTCATATCTTGTTTTCGGTTGAATGATAGGCGATCAGACCCTCTATCGGGCTGCGAAGGACCGTTCCGAGCCGCAGCGAAAGCCGTCCGGCGGCCCGCTCCAGCGGCTCGCGATAAAAATAGGCCACCGAGCCGACGCAATGCACGGGCAAAGAAGACGAGCCGGCATACTGCGCCACGTTGCGCCGGAAGAAGTCGCCGAAGCTCTCCTCGACCAGCGCGCGAATCTCGGGCACAGCGATATGCTCGGCCAGAAAGGGCGACAGCGAGGCCAAAAAGCGATTCGGAAACGGCTGACGGTAAACCCGATCCAATATTTCGGCAGGAGTCAGGCCGAAACGGTCGAGAAACTTCTCCCGTAATCCGGCGGGCAACCGATTCTTCAGGCAGTCGCCGACCAGCCGGCGGCCCAGCACGGCCCCGCTCCCCTCGTCGCCGAGAATGAACCCGAGCGGCGACACCTGCTCGGCGATCCGCTGCCCGTCCCAGCGGCACGAATTGGACCCCGTACCCAGAATGCAGGCGATCCCCGGATCGCGCCCGCACAGCGCCCGGGCGGCGGCCAGCATATCGCTTCCTACTTCGACGCGACGGACGTCCAGCAGCGAGCGCAAGACGCGCCGAATCATCGCGGTCTGCTCCTCGAACGCGCAACCCGCGCCGTAGAAAAAAACGCTTCGGACCGGCCGACCGTCCAGCCGGGGAAGCAACTGCGAGGCCAGCGTGCGTTCGATCTGCTCCGGAGCCTGAAAAAAGGGATTCGTTCCGTCGGTCTCGAATCTCCGCACCGGCCGGCCTTCCCGTACGACGCACCAGTCGGTCTTCGTCGAACCGCTGTCGGCAATCAGTATCATATCTTGACGTATATTCTTTTTCGGTACAACGGGAGTCCGATCAGCCACACCGCTCCTACCAGAAGCAACGGATAGGCCAGCGAGGCCGGGTAGTCGCCCAGCCAAGGTCTCAGCCCGTGCGAGTACACGACCGCTTGCAGGCTCATCGTCTCGCCTCCGCAAGGCACGCGGACCGCCAGCAGCACGACCGACAGCACGGAAGCCGTCACATACAGAAACAACGGATTGACTCCGAACACCTCGAAAAAGCGACTCCAGCGACGACGTCCCCGCACGTCGATCGTCCACATCAGCAACGCCAGCACCGAAGCGGCCACGCCGCAGGTCAGCAGCGCGAAAGAGGGCGACCAGACCTTCTTATTGACCGGACAGAGATAGCCGAGCAGCCAGCCCGCGAGCATCAGCAGGGCTCCCCAGCGCAATATCTTCAGAATCTTCAGCTTCAATTCCTCCTCCGAGACGAGCGCCCGGCCGATACAGAAACCGATCAGCACATGGGCTACCGACGGGACGGTGCTCAGCAAGCCCTCCGGATCGAACGGGAATCCCTCGCCCCGGTACATGTGCGCCTCGCCGAGCACGGCACGATCCACCACGGCGACGACGTTGTCCGGCGACAGATCGAAACCGTTTCCCGACAGCAGGATCAGGCCGTAGGCGGCGAACAGCCCTGCTGCGATCCACGGAATCGCCCGCCGCCGCGCCGTCACGGCGATCAGGGCTCCCGCTCCGTAGCTGAGCGCCAGCCGCTGCAATACGCCCAATATGCGTATCCGCTCGAAACTGTCTGCCGAGCGCGCCACGCGCTCCCACAACGGAACGCCCTGCTCGGCAAGCGACTGCATCGAGAAACAGAAGCGCGAGAACCAGCCGACGGCCAGACCGACGGCGAAAATCACCGCCGTGCGGACCAGTATCTTGCGTATGGCCGCGCCGCTGCACGCAAAGTCGTACTTGCGCAGCGACAGATAGGTAGAAACGCCCATGATGAACATGAACAGCGGAAAGACCAGATCGGTCGGCGTCAGTCCGTTCCACGCCGCATGCTGCAAAGGAGCGTATACCGCCCCCCAGCTGCCGGGATTGTTCACGAGAATCATGCCGGCGACGGTCATGCCCCGCAGTACGTCGAGCGAAAGCAGGCGGCCGCTGCCGGCCGGAAGGTTGTTTTCCATAGGCCGAATCATTCTGTTTTTGCGGATTGTCCGGACTCCGTGTCCGGGAGCGCCCGGCCTGTCTCCCCTCGGCGACCGGGGACGATCAGCAGACACAGTCCGACGAACGTAAACAGCGCATTGAATATCAACAGCTCATAGCTGAACGAGTAGCCACCGAACCAACGTTCCGAATTGCGCTGCAACACATAGCACAGCACCGGCGACAGCACGGCTACCAACGGAATCCAGCGGTCGCGCACGCTCCGACGGGTAAAGATGCCGAAAGCGAACAACCCGAGAATCGGGCCGTAGGTATAGCTGGCCAGCGTATAGACGGCGTCGATCACGCTCGTGTCGTTGAGCAGTCCGAAAACGAGAATCACCGCGCCCATCATCGCAGCCATGCCGGCGTGCACCCGTTTGCGGACGCGGGCGGTGCGCGCCTCGTCGCAGCGCTCGGTACAGCGCAGGATGTCGACCGTGAACGACGTGGTCAACGCCGTCAGCGCCGAACCCGCCGCCGAATAGGCCGACGAAACGAGCCCGATCACGAACAGCACGCCGACCGCCGCAGGGAAGTAGCCTCCGGTCGCAATCATCGGGAACAGTTCGTCGCTGCGCTCCGGCGTCCGGATGCCGCTCTTCTCGGCATAGAGGTAGAGCAGCACGCCGAGAACGAGAAAGAGCAGGATGACGAACAGCTGCAACACGCCGCTGGTCACGATGTTCTTCTGCGAATCGCGGTAGTTGCGGCAGCTCAGGTTGCGCTGCATCATGTCCTGGTCGAGCCCGGTCATCGCGATCACGGTGAAGGCTCCGGCCAGAAACTGCTTGAAGAAATACCGCCGGTCGTTCAGATCGTCGAAAAAGAAAATCCGCGAATAGTCGTGCCGCGCTACGGCACCGGCCGCATCGCCGAAATCCAAATGCAGGTCCGAAGCGATAAAATAGATGCAGAGACCGACGCTGGCTACCAGACAGAACGTCTTCAGCGAGTCGGTCCAGATCAGCGACTTGACGCCGCCCCGGTACGTGTAGAGCCACACGAGGATCATCGTCGCCGCCACGTTCCACACGAAGGGCACATGCAGCGGCCCGAATACCAGTAACTGCATCACGAGGCAGACCAGATAAACCCGCACGGCAGCCCCGATCATTTTCGACAGAAAGAAAAACCAGGCTCCGGTCCGGTACGACGAGATGCCGAAACGGCTCTCCAGATACTGGTAGATCGACACGAGCCCCATTCGGTAAAAAAGAGGAATCAGCACGAACGCGATCACGAGCTGCCCCGCCACGAACCCGAGCGCCATCTGCAAATAGGAGAACTGGCTGGCCTGCACCCAGCCCGGAACCGACACGAAAGTCACTCCCGAGATACTCGATCCGATCATCGCGAACGCGACGACGGGCCAGGGCGAGCGGCGGTTACCGACGAAAAAGCCCTGATTGTCCGCCCGTCGGCCCGACAGGCTGGCCACGAGATAGAGCACCAGAAAATAAGCGATTACGGTAACGAGAACGGCAGCCGGAGTCATGCGGAATCGTTTGGTCCGTCCAAAGTTAACAACAATTCGACAAAATACGCGATCCGCCGGCGAAAACCTTCGGCCCATGCCTCCGCACGATTCTCCGAAGTCCGGACCCGCTGCCCGCTTGCTTTCGGGCCGGCGACCCGCACTTTCAAGGAATCATACAGCCCCGTTCGGGTACCGAAACGCGGCAGGGAACTCCGCCGGCGCGCTCGCTTCCGAGCGGCGACGAACGAAAGGCGGCTGGTACGAATCAGACCAGATCGCGGAGCGTCACTCCGCTCAGCATTTCGGTCATTTTCCGATGGATGTCGGCAAACGAGGCGCGTATTTTGCACAGGCTCTCCTCCTTGCTGAACTCGCAGGAGCAACCGGTCCGGCCGCTCGCGCAGGCCAGCATTCCGGCCGTTCCCTCGAAGCGGGTCACGACGTCGCACAACGTCACCTCGCCCGGGTCCCTCGAAAGGTAGTAGCCTCCCGCCTTGCCCCGGACGCTTCCGAGCACGCCGCCGTTTTTCAGTTCGAGCAGGATACCCTCCAAAAACCGTTGCGGGATATGCTCGTCGCCGGCGATCCGGCTGATCGGGACCGGCCCGTTGCCGAACTCCCGTGCCAGAGAAGCCAAAGCCAGAATCGCATATCTCGTTTTCTTGGACAGCATGTTCCGTAAAAATGGATTTTTTACAAATTTAGCAAAATAAGGAGAAACCGCAACCCTTCGCCTTCCGAACGCCGGACCGGAAACCCGGCGACAGAACCTCCGGTCCGGCGAAAAGCCCCGACCGCCCGACATGCCGCTACCGGTACGCGCCGCTCGCAGACCGACGAAACACGGGACGGACCCGCAAGCGACTTTCGGTCTGCCGCTCGCGGGTCCGTCCCCTATCCGTCAGCAAAATACCTCCGAGCCTCTCACGAGGCCCGGTATCGTCCGATCACTCGGCCCAAAGCCGCGCCAAATTCAGAATCGTGCGCACGGCGCGGCCCATCGTGTCGAGCGAGCAATACTCGAACTTGCCGTGAAAGTTCATGCCGCCCGTGAACAGGTTCGGACACGGAAGCCCCATGTACGAAAGCCGGGCGCCGTCGGTCCCGCCCCGGATCGGACGGACGATCGGTTCGACTCCGGCCTCGCGCATCGCCTGCATCGCCTTGCCGATCACCTCGGGATAGGGCTCCACTTGCTCGCGCATATTGTAATACTGATCCTTGACCGTCAGCAAGATCGTCCCTTCGCCGTACTTGCGCGACAACAGCGCGACAGCGTCGGCCAGAAACCGTTTTTTCTCCTCGAACAGCTCGCGCGAATGATCGCGGACGATATACTCCATCGAGGCTTTTTCGACCGTGCCGCTCAGACCGACCAGATGATAGAAGCCCTCGTAGTCCTGCGTATGCTCGGGGCGCTGCACGGCGGGCAGCAGCGAGTTGATCTCGCAGGCCACCTGCAGGGCATTGATCATCTTGTCCTTCGCATAGCCCGGATGAATGTTGCGCCCTTGCAGGACGATCCGCGCCGAAGCCGCGTTGAAGTTCTCGTACTCGAGTTCGCCCTCGAAGCCTCCGTCCACCGTGTAGGCGAAACGGGCCCCGAAGCGCTTCACGTCGAAAAAGTCCACTCCCCGGCCGATCTCCTCGTCGGGAGTGAATCCGATGCGGATCTTGCCGTGCGGAATCTCGGGATGGGCGAGCAGCCAGGCCGCCGCCGTCATGATCTCGGCCACGCCGGCCTTGTCGTCGGCCCCGAGCAACGTCGTACCGTCGGTCACGATCAGCGTATGCCCCTTGAAAAAAGAGAGTTCGGGAAAATCCTTCACCCGCATCGAAAGCGAGTCGTTCAGCGGAATATCGCCGCCGTCGTAGCGCTCGATCAAGCGGGGACGAATGTCCGCCCCTTTCATGTCGGGACTCGTATCGACATGCGCGATGAAGCCGATCACGGGTTTCGATTCGCACCCCGGCGTGGCCGGAACGGTCCCGGTCACGTAGCCGTTCGGATCGATCTCGACCTCGGTCATCCCGAGCGAGATCATCTCCTCGACCAGACGGTTCAGCAGCGCGAGCTGCTTGGCCGTCGACGGAAAAGTCTCGCTCTCGGGATCGCTCTGCGTATCGAAAGCGACGTAGCGGAGAAAGCGCTCCTTGAGTTCTTCGATAAAATCCATATTTCGTTCCATTTGGTTGTTCCTTTCCGAATAACGCGATCGCTCCGAATACCGGGAAACGTAATCGTACGGGCGGTTCCGCTTTTTCCGATCGGATCGCGCCTGCATAAAAACTCGCCCCAACGCTCTCCTCTCCGTATCACCGCCCGTTCCGTTCCCGACCGCTTTCACAATCGCCGGAGCGAAGCGGGACCTCGGAAAGGCCCGCGCAACGGCTCAGGTCCTATTCTCCTTTGGCCCGCAGGCTGTCCTTGACGAAATAGGCGATCAGCAACGCGTACATTCCCACGGCGAGCCACTCGGCACCCTTCGACGCGTTCCACGACGAGGCGAACCAGTCGGCTCCGAAATAGCGCAGCAGCGCGCTCACGACACCCATCAGCGCCCCGCCGGCAATAAAGCCCGAAGCGATCAGCGTTCCCCGTTCGCGGCGCGCGCGGTTCGTGCGCTCGTCGCGGCTGCGGCTGCCGACCCACCAGCTGACGAGCCCGCCGATCAGCAGCGGAGTATTCAGCTCGAGCGGAATGAACATGCCCAGCGCAAAAGCCAGCGCCGGGACGCCGATCATCGTCAGGATCAGCGCCAAAGCGGCCCCGGCGAGATAAAGCATCCAGGGCGTGGCTCCGCCCTCCATCAGCGGCTTGATGACGGCGGCCATCGCATTGGCCTGAGGCGCCACGAGCGCACCCTCGCCGACGAATCCGTAGGTCTGGTTCAGTATCATCAAAACCCCGGCCACGGTAGCCGCCGAGACGGCCGTACCCAGAAACTTCCAGCCCTCCTGCTTCGCGGGCGTCGTTCCGAGCCAGTAGCCGATCTTCAGGTCCGTAATGAAAGCGCCGGCCATCGAGAGCGCCGTGCACACCACTCCGCCGATAATCATCGCGGCGGTCATTCCGCCGGTTCCGGTCAGGCCGGCGCTGACGAGCACCAGCGAGCTCAGGATCAGCGTCATCAGCGTCATGCCCGACACCGGATTCGTACCGACAATCGCGATCGCATTCGCGGCGACGGTCGTAAACAGGAACGATATGACGAACACGATCAGGATCGCGATCACCGAATGGAACCAGTTATCGAGCACACCGAAGCGGAAGAAGACGAACGTCGTGAGCAGCGTCGCGATCAGCAGCGCGAGGATCAGCTTCATCGGCAGGTCGCGTTGCGTGCGGCCGGTCTCCTGCCCGGGCGTCTGACGGCCTCGCAGCTCGGTCACGGCCAGCGACAGCGCCTGGCGAATGATCTTCGACGAACGGATGATACCTACCACGCCGGCCATCGCGATGCCCCCGATCCCGATATGGCGCGCGTAGTTCCGGAAAATCTCCTCGGGCGACATGTCGCGGAGCAACGCGGTCACGCCCTCGCCGACGGCGATCGTCTGTCCGTCGGCGAAATGGCTGATGAACGGAATCAGTACGAACCATACGGTAAACGAACCGGCGCAGATGTACGCGGCATAGCGGAGCCCGACGATATAGCCCAGACCGAGCACGGCGGCTCCGGTATTGACCTTGAAGACAAGCTTCGCCTTATCGGCCAGCAGCGTTCCCCACTCGGCCAAACGCGTCGAGACGTTCTCGGTCCACCAGCCGAACGTGCCGACCGCAAAGTCGTACAGTCCTCCGATCAGACCGCTGCAGGCCAACAGCTTGGCCTGATCGCCCTTCTTCTCGCCGGACACGAGTACCTCGGTCGTCGCGGTGGCCTCGGGGAACGGGTATTTCCCGTGCATGTCCTTGACGAAATACTTGCGGAAAGGGATCAGCAGCAGAATCCCGAGCAGGCCCCCGAAAAGCGACGACAGGAATATCTGGTAGAAATGAGCCTCCAGCCCCAGAATGTAGAGCGCCGGCAGCGTAAAGATCGCTCCGGCGACGATCACGCCCGAGCTGGAGCCGATCGACTGGATGATGACGTTCTGTCCGAGCATGCCGCTGCGGCCGGTCAGATTGCCGACGCCGACGGCGATGATCGCGATCGGGATAGCGGCCTCGAACACCTGTCCGACCCTCAGGCCGAGATAAGCGGCGGCAGCCGAGAAGACGATCGCCATCACGATGCCGAACACGACCGAATAGACGGTCACCTCTTTCGGCTTGGACGAAGCGGGCATCACGGGCGAGTACTTTTCGCCGGGGGCGAGCTCCCGGTAGGCATTATCCGGAAGCGAAGCGGGTTGTTTGGGTTCTTGTTCCATATTTCGGGTTTGGTTTTGTCATCCGACCGGCTCCGAGCGCCGCCGGCAGAGCATATCCGCCCCGCAAGCGAATCGTCGGCCACGAGCGGCCGGTCCGCTCGCAGGTCTCAAAGATAGCTCATTCCGTCTAAAAAAAGAAACGCAGCCAACCGGCTCCCGGGTAGTCCAGGCAGCATCGGACGGTCAGACGAGCGGTTCGTCCGTATGGAGAGCGGCAGAAGCCCGCGCAGAGATTGCCGGACAGGACAATCGCTTCCTTTGAACCGGAACCGATCGCGAGGCGAGCAGGAACTACCAGCGGAACAGAAGGAAAAGAGAAATTCCGTTCGGCAGGAAACCGCAGACCGTTTCCGTAACATAAAAAATCGCAGCGTCCCGTTGTCATAGAGCGGCAGAGCAAGTCTCCGGCACCTTCAATGGCCGTTCGACACCGATATGCCGGCCATGCACGGAGATGATGGTCCACGGTTTCCGTGTTTCCGCAGGAATCGACTCCGCAACCGGAAGCTCTTATCTGCACTCGATGATGATCTCCGGTTCGCCTGTCTCGTCGCAACCGATCCAACGATCGAGCATGAACTCGGCAGAGGCCACGTATTTCCGTCTGAAATCCGGTTCGAAAAAGAACTCTTTCGCAATCCGGTAGCGTCCCGGCTCGAAACGGTAAAGCCGGTACGGCAGCGCGTGCGGCATCCGTCCGATCGTATCGAAAGGTCTCAGAGGATAAGCCACCGCCGTAACGACCCGGGCATAGGAGATGCTCATCCACCGTCCGTCGCGGAAGACGCCGAGGCGAAAATCGGATTCGTCTCCGAAAACGATCTCGCGTCCGGTCCTATTCCGCACCGTCACCAGCACGCTCGCCCCCTCGACTTCGGCCGTCATCTCGACGAAACGCCCGTCGGGCCGTATCGTGTCGGGAATCAGGTCCACCCGTTTCCAGTCTATGATCCGGGAACGGGTCTCCGCCTCGCACATCCGGTCGAACCGGGCTCTCGTTCCGGACACGTCCGCGAACGTCTTGCCGATCCGGCAGAAGCCGATCGGATCGTACCCGATCTCGCGCCGGAAATTCAGCCGGAGCGTATCCCGCTCTCCGGCTCCGAGCACGATCCGCCCGGTATCCCGGCCGCGTACGGGAACGCTTTTCCAACGACCGTGCACCCGTTGCTCGAACCGGTATCCGGCATCGGTCGTCACGGGACGGCTACCCCGATTCTCCATCACCAGATACGACGCCGAATCGCAGACCAGCTCGGCGTACAGGCGGATCGAATCGGCGACCGGCACCTCCGCAGCCGATACGCGCGCCGTATCGGCAGGAAGCGCCATCCGTCTTCGCTCGGATCGCTCCGCACAGGAAAGGCAAAAAACGGACAGCAGGATGAAAAAACAGACCCTCATCGCCATATTTTTCATAACGCGAACCCTTCGCTACCGAACCGTCCGTCCCCGATGTCGGCTCACGGACGGAACGATACGGATCGGCATGAAGAGACCGGTCCGGCGGTCCAGCGCCGCCCGGAGAACCGGTCGGGATAAAACGGAACGAGTCATCCGCCCCGTCCCCGCCGGCACGGACGGAACGGCATCACTCAGGCTACAGCCGGCTCGTAAAAACGTAACTTCCCGATCCGACCTCGTAGAACGCCTTGCCGCCGGCCGCACGCAGAAACTTCACCCCGTCGGTCCCGGAGACAGGCCGTCCCGACTCGGCAACGCCCGCCGCATCGCGGGTCGGGACACCGATCGTAGCGGTCGTGCCGACCGGAACGCTCACCTTCATCGTCAGACGGGAGCCGTCGCGCCTCCATTCGCTGCGGATACGGCCGTAAGGCGAGTCGTGCCAGGCCTCGACGAACGTCAGATCGCCTACGACCGAGGGATCGACCGTGAAGCGTTCGAAGCCCGGATAGGCCCGGTCGCACCGGATGCCTGCCAGATATTTGTAAAAATAGGCGCTGATCAGGCAAAAGGGCGGATGATTGCGCGAGGCCGAGCCGTCCCACGTCTCCCACATCGTCGTCGCCCCGCTCAGAGCCATGAATCCCCAGCCCGGATAGTCGGGCTGCGTCGCCAGACGGTAGGCCCGCTCGGGATCGATCCTCGGCATCAGCTCCATCATCGACAGCGTGCCGACGAAACCGGTTCCGATCCGGTCCCGCGTACCGTCCAAATCGCACAGCAGGCTGCCGAGCACCCGGGCGCTGTCGGCCTCGGGAACCAACCCGTACTCGAGGGGCACGACGTTGGCGGCCTGTCTGTACGGCGTCGGATTCTCGCCGTGGTAAATACCCGAAGCGGCATCGAAAAACTCCTCGTTGAAACGGCGGGCGATCCGGTCGGCCCAAGCGTCCAGCCGCACGGCATCGTCGCGCTTGCCCAGAAAGCGGGCGACCTCGGCCAGATTCCGCACGACACGGTAGTGCGAAGCGGTCCCGTAAAGCGTCAGCCCCTCGGGCGGCGCCATCGAATAGGACATCAGCGTGTCGGACAGCGTCATATGCGGGGATACCCAGTCGCCGAGCACTTCGCCGATAATCTCGGGTTTGCCATCCCGCTGACGCAGCAAGCCGCTCTCGGCAAAACGCATCATGGTTTCATAGTGGCGCTCGACGACCCGACGGTCGCCGTAATAGGCCAGCAAGTCCCAAGGCACGTACACGATCGCGGCGGGCCAGACGGTCGAGATGCTCTGGTCGTAACCGGTCGAGGGCGCGACGGTGCACAGCCCGCCCGCCGAGTCCTGCGTGCCGGCCAAATCTTCGACCCACTTGGCATAGAAGGCGGCCATATCGAAATTGTAGATCGCCGCCTGATCGGTCATGTAAGTATCGGCCGTCCAGCCCTGTTTCTCGCGGTGCGGACAGTCGGTCGGAATGCTGTGGAAATTGTTCAGCAGACTCGCGCGCGACATGTCTTGCAGACGGTTGACCACATCGTTCGAGCAGACGAAACGTCCGGCCTCGGCCACGTCGGTATGAACCGGTACGGCCTCGACCCGCTCGACCGTGACGCCCGGATCGGCCGTCACGCGGACGAACTGAAAACCCATGTACGCGAAACGGCACTCGAACGTCTCCGTCCCCTTACCTTTTAATATGTAGCCGTTCTGTTGACGGATATTGATCGACTTGTCGTAAAAGGAGGCGTAATCCGTATCCTCGACGCGGATTTTCAGCTTCGACGGATGGATGTCGGGCACCAACTCCCGGTCCGACGGCAGCTCGCAGTACTCGACCAGCACGCGGGCGCCCTCGGGTCCCCGGACCCGCACGCGAGCCCAGCCGGCGATGTTGCGCCCGGCGTCGTAGATCGTCTGTCCGTTCCCTCGGTCGAAAGTCCGGACGGGCTCGATCGGATCGAACGCCCGCACGGGCGGCATCATCTGCGCCCGCAGCGGACCGGCCCCGGGAACCGAAACGGCCGGACACCACCCCTCGGCGGAAAATCCGGCCTCGCTCCAGCCGTCCTGCTCCAAGCGGGCGTCGTACAACTCGCCGTGGCGCGTGTCGTCGTACACGACCGGACCGCCGGCGGTCCGCCAGCTCTCGTCGGTCACGATCCGCTCGGTCGTACCGTCGCTGTACCGGATCGCGAGCAGCGCGATCGCCTTGGGCTGCCCGACCCATTTCGAGCGGTACAATCCCCATATGTCGGTGCATATCGGGCTGTACTGACCGCGACCGAGCATGATCCCGATCGCATTGCCTCCCCGGCGGATCATTCCGGTCACGTCGTAAGTCACGTAAAACGCCCGCTTGTGAAAATTGGTCCAAGCAGGATCGAGCACATGGTCGCCGACCCGGCGTCCGTTCAGATAAGCCTCATAATAGCCCAGTCCGCAGACATACAAATCGGCCGAGACGACCTTCCTTCCGACGGAGAATTCCTTGCGCATCAGAGGCGAAGGATCGTAGCGGGGCGAGGCGTTCTCGTACAAGGCCCAGATCGTCCGGCCTGTGCCGACAAACCAAGGCCAGGTGTTCGGCTCCCGGTTCTCGACGTCGCGGCGCTTATGCTCGGCCCACTCGTTCCGCCACGTCTCCTCGTCGCGGGCGGCGATCCATTCGGCCCTGCCCCAGTCTTCCTCGCAGAGCGGCCCCATGCTCCAGCGGGCCGGCTCGCTCCAGCGACTCGGGCGATCGTCGGCATCCCATACCCGCACTTTCCAGTAGCACTTGGCAAGGCCCGCGAGCGGCTTTCCGCCGTATTCGACCTGAATGCTGCGGCCCGAGGCCGTTTTCCCGCTGTCCCACAAGTCGCCCTCTCCGCGGGCGAGCAGCTCGGGCGACGAGGCGACCAGCACCCGGTAAGCCGTCTGGCGGTCGCCGCGCAACGACGACGACACGACCCAGCTCAGCCGGGGACGCGTCGCATCGATTCCCAGTGGATCGGCCAAATACTCGCAGCGCAGGCTTCCGACCTCCGCCGCCCGGCACGTAAGAGCTGCCGTCAGCAACAGGACGGCTACGATCAATCGTTTCATAGTTATGTCAGGTTTAGCAGTTAAGTCATCCCAAATTCTACCTTGCCGGCGTCCGGAACATCCCCCCAGAACGCCGCGCTCCGCCGAACTCCTTTTCCGGTCCGCGCCGGCGGGGCATCCGGCCGCCCTCATCCTTCTGCGGGATCGATTCGTCGGCCCGCGAGCCCCGGGAGCACAACATCCTGCCCGGGCTCCCGAGCGATCCGCCGCTTCAGCCCGGCACGTATCCTCGACAGAGCATGCACGAACGACGGGTCCCAACCCGTCGTCTATCTCACGTTTTTTCCGCGATCCGCTCGCCCACCCAGCGTGTCATTTCCTCGAACTGCTTCACGCTCAGCACTTCGGGACGGAGCGAAAAATAGTCGTGCTCCTCGCCGCGCAGGTCGCCGAACGCCGCATGCAACGAATTGCGGATCGTCTTGCGGCGCTGGCCGAAAGTCGCCTTCACGACACGCGCGAAAAGCGCCTCGTCGCAGTCGAGCCGTTCCACGCCGTTACGCACGAGCCGGACCACGGCGCTCTTGACCTTGGGGGGCGGATTGAACACGCCCTCGCCGACAGTAAACAAGTATTCGATATCGTAAAACGCCTGCAGAAAGACGCTCAGTATACCGTAATCCTTGCCCCCGGGACTCCCGGCAATCCGCAACGCCACCTCGCGCTGCACCATGCCGACCACTTCCGGCACCCGGTCGCGGGAGGCCAGTATCTTGAAAAAAATCTGCGAGGATATGTTGTACGGAAAATTGCCGATCACGTTCACGCCGCCGGGAAACATCGCGGAGAGGTCCATTTGCAGAAAATCCCCCTCCATCAGGCGGGGGACGAACTGCGGATAATGCTCGCGGAGGTATTCGACGCTCTCGCCGTCGACTTCGGCTCCATACAGGTCGATATCGTCGCGTTCGAGCAGAAACCGCGTCAGCACGCCCGTTCCGCATCCCACCTCGAGCACCGTCCGGCAACGGTCGGCACGCAACGCGCCGGCGATACGCCGCGCGACGGACAAGTCGGTCAGGAAATGCTGACCCAGGTATTTTTTCGGTCTTACGTTCATTCGATTCTCCGTTACTTCGCTTCCGCCATGCCGGTCCCCGCACCCGCTTCCGTAAAAAGTGTCCGGCCGCCTCGCCCGCCGCACGGAGGCCCCGGCTTCCCGGCACGAGCCGCCACCAGGCTTCCCGCAGCCTCCGGTTCCATCTCCCCGACGGTCATATTCCGCCGTTTCCGGTCCCTTCCGTGCGGCAGGGAATCCGCACGAGGCAAGGGATCAGTTGCCCAGCTCGCTCATGAACTTGATCCGCACCAAGCGGATCTCTTCCTCGGTGAAGTCGCCGCCCAACTCCTTGATCGCCTCGTCGAGCGAATCGGTCTCGGCATCCTCCTTGAAATAGAGATATATCTCCTCGGCCTTGTCCTCGTCGACCGCCTGATCGACATAGTAGCCGACATTGAGCCGCGTCCCCGAGTGAACGATCGCCTCGATCTCGGTAAGCAGCTCGTCGAAATCCATATCGCGGGCGCGGGCGATGTCCTCGAAGTCCATCTGCCGGTCGATGCTCTGAATGATGAACACCTTGCTTCCGCTCTTGTTGACGACGCTCTTGACGACCATGTCCTGAGGACGGACGATGTCCTTCTCGTCGCAATATTTCTTGATCAGTTCGACGAACGGCTTGCCGAACTTGCGGGCCTTGCCGGCACCGACGCCGGTGATATTCTGCATTTCGTCGAGCGTGACCGGATACTGGATCGACATATCCTCGAGCGACGGGTCCTGAAAAATCACGAACGGAGGCAGCTCCATCTGCCGGGCCACCTGCTTGCGGAGGTCCTTCAGCATAGCGTACAGCTCTTCGTCGGCCACGCCGCCCTTTCCGGCCGGCGGCGACACGGTATCGTCATCGTCCCCGTCCTCGTACTCGTGGTCGGCCGCGATCATCACCGAGTGCGGATGACGGACGAACTCCTCCCCCGCCGCATTGATCGACAGCAGGCCGTAGTTCTCGATATTCTTGTCGACCAGCCCCAAAATCAGAGCCTGACGCACGACGGCTCCCCAAAAGCGGTCGTTACGGTCGCTGCCCACGCCGAACCACTCGCTCTTGTGGTGGTTGTAGGACTTGATCAGCGCGTTGTTGCGTCCGACCAGCATATTGATCAGATAGTCGGCTTTGAACTTATCGCCTATGGACTGAAGCACCTGCAACATCAGCTTCATCGGCTCCATGCCCTCGAAACGCGGCTTCGGATGCAGACAGTTGTCGCAGCATCCGCAATTCTCCTCCGCAAACTCCTCTCCGAAATAGTGCAACAACGTCTTGCGCCGGCAAACCGAGCTCTCGGCATACGAGACGGTCTCCTGCAGCAGCAGGCGACCGATCTCCTGTTCGGCCAGCGGCTTGCCCTGCATGAACTTCTCGAGCTTCTGGATATCCTTATAACTGTAAAACGTGATGCAGTGCCCGCCCGCTCCGTCGCGGCCGGCCCGGCCCGTCTCCTGATAATAGCCTTCGAGGCTCTTGGGAATATCGTAATGGATCACGTAGCGCACGTCGGGTTTGTCGATACCCATGCCGAAAGCGATCGTCGCGACGATCACATCCACCTGCTCGTGCAGAAACTTGTCCTGATTCGCGGCGCGCGTCGCCGCGTCCATACCGGCGTGATAGGGAGCCACTTTGATATTGTTGGCGGCCAGCAACTCCGAAAGCTCCTCGACCTTCTTGCGGCTCAGGCAGTAGATGATGCCCGACTTGCCCTCGTTGCTCTTGATGTAGCGGATGATCTCCTTGGTCGCATTGATTTTCGAGCGGACTTCGTAAAACAGGTTCGGGCGGTTGAACGACGACTTGAACACCGCCGAATCGAGCATGCCCAGATTCTTCTGGATATCCATCTGCACCTTGGGCGTCGCGGTCGCCGTCAGCGCGATCAGCGGCGCGGGTCCGATCTCGTTGATGATCGGGCGTATGCGGCGATACTCCGGCCGGAAGTCGTGTCCCCACTCCGAAATGCAGTGCGCCTCGTCGATCGCATAGAACGAAATTCTGATTTTGCGCAGGAAATTGACATTATCCTCCTTCGTAAGCGACTCGGGGGCGAAATAGAGCAGCTTGGTCTTGCCCTCGAGCACGTCGCTCTTGACTTTCGCTACGGCAGCCTTATTCAGCGACGAGTTCAGAAAATGGGCCACGCCGTCCTCCATGCTGAAAGTCCGCATCGCATCCACTTGGTTTTTCATCAGCGCGATCAGCGGCGAAATGACGATCGCCACCCCGTCCATCATCAGCGCGGGCAACTGATAGCACAACGATTTGCCGCCTCCCGTCGGCATCAGCACGAACGTATCCTTTCCGTCCAGCACGTTACGGATAACCGCCTCCTGATTTCCCTTGAAACTGTCGAAGCCGAAATAGCGCTTCAGGCAGTCGCGCAGTTCAATATTTTGTTTCCCAGACATCTGTCTTCTATAATTATATCCTTACCAATTCGTATTAACGATTAAAGATAGTAAAAAATCCCGAAAATTTCTAACTTTGTAGAAAAAATTTCACTCGCCGCGCCATTCTTATGAGATTATACACGAAAGACTTAGTCAAGCGATACAAGGCACGCACGGTCGTCGACCACGTTTCGATCGAGGTCAACCAAGGCGAGATCGTCGGGCTGCTCGGCCCCAACGGCGCCGGCAAGACGACGACGTTCTACATGATCGTCGGGCTGATCAAGCCCAACGAGGGTCAAATCTTCCTCGAGGATCAGGAGATCACCAAGGAACCGGTATACAAACGCGCCCAGAAAGGCGTGGGGTATCTGGCGCAGGAGGCTTCGGTATTCCGGCGGCTCTCGGTCGAAGACAACATCAAGGCCGTGCTGCAAATGACGGACTTTCCGAAAGACTATCAGGCCGAGCGGCTCGAAAACCTGATCGAGGAGTTCCGCCTGACCAAAGTCCGCAAGAGCCTTGGCATCCAGCTTTCGGGAGGCGAGCGCCGACGGACCGAAATCGCGCGCGCCGTAGCCATCAATCCGAAATTCATCCTGCTCGACGAGCCGTTCGCAGGCGTCGACCCGATCGCCGTCGAGGACATCCAGAGCATCGTGGCCACGCTCAAGAACAAGAACATCGGCGTGATTATCACCGACCATAACGTACACGAGACCCTTTCGATCACCGACCGCACCTACCTGCTGTTCGAGGGCCGCATTCTGAAAGCCGGCTCGGCCGAGGATCTGGCCAACGACGAAATGGTGCGCAAGGTCTATCTGGGACAGGACTTCAAACTGCGCTGAGGCTCTATGGACAAGACGATCAGACGATCCCGGGCGGAAGGCAGCGTAACGGCTCCTTCGTCGAAAAGCTATGCCCAGCGGGCCGTTGCGGCCGCCCTGCTCTGCGAGGGGACGAGCACGCTGACCAATATGATCCTGTGCGACGACACCCGCGCCGCGCTGCAGGTGGCCGCCGATTTGGGCGCCGAAGTAGAGGCGGGAACAGACGGCACGACCTATACGGTGCGCGGCGGACTTCGTCCTCACGCGCAGGCGATTCATATCGGCGAGTCGGGACTGGCGGCCCGGCTTTTCACGCCGATCGCGGCGCTTTGCGGCGAGCGGATCACGATTACCGGCCGAGGCTCGATCCTGCGACGCCCGCTGGCGATGATGGAAAAACCGCTGCGCACGCTGGGAGCCAAGGTGACGAGCGAAGGCGGATACCTCCCGATCCGCATCGAAGGCCCTCTGCACGGAGGCGCCGTATCGGTGGACGGATCGCTCAGCTCGCAATTCATCACCGGGCTGCTGATGGCCCTGCCGCTGGCCGAACGCGATACGACGCTCACCGTACATAACCTCAAAAGCCGCCCGTACATCGACATGACGCTTTCGCTGCTCGGCACGTTCGGCATCGATGTCAAGCACAACGAATACCGGCAATTCTTCATCGAAGGGCGCCAGCGGTACGCCCCGGCCCGATACAATGTCGAGGGCGACTGGAGCGGCGCCTCCTGCCTGCTGGTAGCCGGCGCGACGACCGGCGAGGTGACGGTGCGTAACCTGAATCCCGTCTCGCTACAGGCCGATATGGCCATCGTCGATGCGCTGACTCGCGCCGGAGCCCAGATCACGACGACCACCGACTCGGTCACGGTCCGCCGCAGCCCGTTGCACGCTTTCGAATTCGATGCCACGCACTGCCCCGACCTCTTCCCCGCGCTGGCGGCGCTCGCAGCCTCCTGCCAAGGCACCTCGACGCTGAGGGGAACCCGACGGCTCGCGCACAAGGAGAGCGACCGGGCACGCACGATCGCCGACGTGCTCGAAAGCATGGGCATCAACGTCGACCTGTCCACGCCCGACGTGATGCGCGTCACCGGAGGCGAAATCCGCGGCGCGGAGGTCAGCAGCCACAACGACCACCGGATCGCGATGGCCGCCGCCGTAGCGGCCCTGCGATGCGGGCAGGGAAGCGTCACGATCCGCGGAGCGGAAGCCGTCGCCAAGTCGTACCCCGAATTCTGGGACGATCTGAGCGGGCTGCTCCGTCCGGACGAACACGGCCACAACGAAAAGACAACCATATGAACAGCTTCGGAAGACTATTCAGGGTCTCTATTTTCGGCGAGTCGCACGGGCTGCTGGTCGGCGTTACGCTCGACGGCGTACCGGCCGGCATCGCGCTCGACGAGAAATCGTTCGAAAAGGACCTGAACCGCCGCAAAAGCGGCAAGCGGGGTACGACGCCCCGCAAGGAAAGCGACCTTCCGGAAATCGCTACCGGCCTGTTCCAAGGCCGGACGACCGGAGCGCCGCTGACCGTTCTGTTCCGCAACGAGAACACCCTCTCGGGCGACTATGCCAACCTCGTCGCCCATCCCCGCCCCTCGCACTCCGACTGGGTCGCCGCCCGCAAGTTCGGCGGCTTCAACGACTACCGGGGCGGCGGACACTTCTCGGGACGGCTGACGCTCGGGCTGGTAGCGGCCGGCGTCGTAGCCAAGAAGATTCTCGGTCGCAAGGTCAAGATCGAAAGCCGGATCGTCGAGATCGACGATTGTAACAATCCGGACGACTTCCCGAAAATCGTCGAGGAGGCGTTGCGGGCTCAGGACTCGGTCGGAGGCATCGTCGAATGCACCGCGACCGGCGTACCGCCCGCGCTGGGCGAGCCGTTCTTCGACTCGGTCGAAAGCACGATGAGCCACCTGCTTTTCTCGATTCCGGCGGTCAAGGGCGTAGAGTTCGGCGCAGGATTCGCCGCCGCCCGGATGCGAGGCAGCGAGCACAACGACCCGATCATCAGCCCGGACGGCACGACCGCGACGAACAATGCCGGAGGAATCGTGGGCGGGCTTACGAACGGCAACCCGGTCGTCGTCCGCGTGGCGATCAAACCGACGGCCAGCATCTCGTCGCCGCAGATCACGCTCAACACCGAGTCGGGCAAGCCCGAAGAGCTGCGGATCAAGGGGAGGCACGACGCCTGCATCGCGCTCCGCGCTCCGGTCGTCGTCGAAGCGGCGGCAGCCGTCGCGCTGTGCGACCTGACGCTCATCGCGCGCTCGCTTCGGCCGTAGGCTGAAACGGGCCTTGCGCACGCCGAAAGACACGGGAAAATCGTACCCGAGCTCGGATCTTCCGGAGGAACCGGATTTAGCCGCAGGTTTTGCATTTATGTTAAAAATATATACCTTTGTGCTCTATTTTTGACACGGAATGGATGTTTTGAAGAAATACTCCATCGCTTTCAAAGGTCTCGGAGAAGGCACGCACCGGTTCGACATGAAAGTCGACGATCGCTTTTTCGAAGCGTTCGAAGGCTCGGAAATCCGCCGGGGAAACGCCGACGTGAGGCTGACGCTCGACAAAAGGGGCAACGGCATGGCGCTGGACTTCGACATCCGCGGCGAGGTGGCCGTCGAGTGCGACCGCTGTCTGGAAGAGTTCATGATGCCGGTCCGCTACGAGGGAACGCTGCACGTACGATACAGCGACTGCGAGCGGGAAAGCGACGGAGAGGTGATGTGGATCAGCCCGTCGGAAACCGAGCTGAACGTGGCGCAGTACATCTACGAGAGCATCTGCCTGAGCCTGCCCTACCAGCGGGTTCATCCCGACGACAGCGAGGGACGCAGCACCTGCGATCCCGACATGCTGTCGCGCTTCCGGATCGTCAGCGAGGAAGAGTTCGACCGCCTGTGTCCGGGGACCGAAACGGACGGAAGTTCTCCGTGGAAAAAACTCAAGGAAATCAAGCCCTCGAAATAGCCTCGTCGCGGACGGGCTCGCAGGGCAGACAGATAACGAAGAATATTAACAGTACAAACTTTTTCAAAAATGGCACATCCCAAGCATAAGGTCTCCAGCACGAGACGAGACAAGAGAAGGACGCACTACAAGGCCGAGGTTCCGACCGTTTCGACGTGCTCGAACTGCGGCGCAGCCGTGCTTTACCACAGAGTATGCCCCGAATGCGGCTTCTACAGAGGCCGTCTTGCGATCGAGAAGAAAGCGGAGTAGCCGTCCGGGCCAAAGTCATAGCTTATGACGAGAATAGGAATTGACGCAATGGGCGGAGACTACGCTCCGCAGGCGGTGGTATCGGGCGCCGTACTGGCCGCAGGACTGATCGCTCCGCAGAGCAAGATCGTCCTGTTCGGCGACAGGCCCTCGATCGAGGAGCTCCTCGCCAAGGAGAATTTCCGCGCCGACGCATTCGACATCGTGCATACCACCCAAGTGATCGAGATGGGCGACAATCCGGCCCTGACCTTCCGCCAGAAGCCCGATTCGAGCATTGCCGTCGGATTCCGCCACCTGACGGAAGGACGGATCGACGGATTCGCCAGCGCCGGGAGCACGGGAGCGATGATGGTAGGCTGCATGTACACGGTCAAGCAAATCGAAGGCATCATCCGGCCGGCCATATCGTCGGTCATTCCGACGATCGACGGCGGCAGCGTGATGCTGCTCGACGTGGGACTGAACGTGGACTGCAAACCGGAGGTGCTGTATCAGTACGCCGTCATCGGTAACCTGTACGCCCAAGGCGTTTTGGGCAAAAAGGAGCCCCGTATCGCATTGCTCAACATCGGCGAGGAAAAGGAGAAAGGCAACCTGCAGACCAAAGCCGCCTACGAACTGATGGACGGCAGCGCCGACTTCCGCTTCGTCGGCAACATCGAAGCCAAGCACATTTTCTCGGGCCGCATCGCCGACGTCGTGGTATGCGACGGATTCGTGGGCAACACGATCATCAAGCAGGTAGAGGGCGTCTACAACATGGCGCTCGAGCAAGGGCTTCGCAATACCTACTTCAACCAGCTCAACTACGAAACGGTCGGCGGAACTCCGGTACTGGGAATCAATGCCCCCGTTTTGATCGGGCACGGCTGCTCGAGCGCCGAAGCCATCAAGAATATGGTGCTTCAGACCGAGAAAACCATCCATGCCCAGTTGGACACCAAACTCAGAGAAAGATTCAGTTAATGGCAAAGAAGAAAACCGCAGCAATCACGGGCGTCGGCGCGTATCTGCCCGACTATATCCTGGACAACATCGAGTTGAGCCATATGGTGGACACGTCCGACGAATGGATCATGTCCCGTATCGGAATCAAGACCCGCCATATCCTCAAAGGCGAGGGTCTGGGGACCTCCTACATGACGGAACGGGCCGTCAAGGACCTGCTCGAAAAGACGAATACCGATCCGCTCGACATCGAGATGGTCGTCTGCGCGACGGTCACGCCGGACATGTTCTTCCCGTCGACGGCCAACCTGACCTGCTACAAAACAGGGATGAAAAACGCGTTCGGATTCGATCTGTCGGCCGCTTGCAGCGGTTTCTTATTTGCGCTCAACACGGCTGCGAAATATATCGAGACCGGAACCTTCAAGAAAGTCGTCGTCATCGGAGCCGATAAGATGTCGTCGATCATCAACTACAACGACCGCAATACATGCCCGATCTTCGGCGACGGAGCGGCCGCCGTGCTGCTGGAACCCTCGGAAGAAGGATACGGCGTGCTGGATGCCGTGCTGCACTCGGACGGCGGAGGCGGCCAACACCTGTACATGAAGGCAGGCGGCTCGGCCTACCCCGCCACGCACGAAACGGTCGAGAACAACTGGCACTATGTTTATCAGGAAGGTCAGGCCGTGTTCAAGGCCGCCGTATCGAACATGGCCGACACCTCGGTCGAAGTCATGGAACGCAACAAGCTGACGCCCGACGACATCACCTACCTGGTCCCGCATCAGGCCAATCTGCGGATCATCGACGCGACCGCCCACCGTATGGGCCTGCCGCGCGAAAAGTGCATGATCAACATCGACAAGTTCGGTAACACGACGGCTGCCACGATTCCGCTCTGCCTGTGGGATTACGAGTCCCGGCTGAAAAAGGGCGATAACCTGATTCTGGCAGCTTTCGGCGGCGGCTACACATGGGGAGCCGAATACGTCAAGTGGGCGTACGACGGCGGCGATTTCTCGAAATAGCGCGCGTCTCGTCCGGTTTCATGCGCGAAGCAAGGAAACAAACGGACCGAAAAGCACATAAAGGCGGTTCTATAGTTCAAGGGATAGAACGGAAGTTTCCTAAACGCTTTTGCCGGGAAACAACATGCAGTGAGAAAGAGGGGAATAATAATTGAGATAGAAAAGCGGTAAGCCCTTGTAGTTCAATGGATAGAACATAAGTTTCCTAAACTTGTAATTCGGGTTCGATTCCCGGCGAGGGTACAAAAAACGAGGTTTCAACGCCTCGTTTTTTGTACTTTTTATCACTTTGTGGCTATATTTGTTTGCAAAAGTTGGCAAATAGTTGGCAAAAAATGGGGACTACTTTTAAGGCTGTCGTCTATGCGGACAACAAGAAAAAGGACGGAACATACAACCTGAAAATCCGGGTGACACATAACCGTCGTTCTTTAAAGGTATCGACAAATATATATGTTTTCCCCGACGATCTCGGCCGCAAACTTCAAATAAAGAATCAGGAGATTATTGACCTTGCTGACGATCTGATCCGTCGGTGGCGCTATTTAGTCAATCGTCTGGGCATTGCAGCCGAGGTAATGGATGTTAAGCAGATAGTACAATATATAAAGGAGTCGGAAATAACGGGCGAAGGATTTCATCTCGATTTTATCGAGTACGGAAGAAAAGTGGCCGCCTCCAAATCAAAAGGAACCGCAAGGGCATATAACACGTCGCTAAACGCATTGGAGCGCTTCATGAGAGGGAAGCCGCTCGATATAAATAGCGTAACGGCTAAGTTTCTTTCCGATTTCGAAGCGTTTCTTGCCCACGAGCCAGTTATGAGGTATGATCGCCAAAAACGAGTAGAGGAAACAAGCCGGTCGAAATCGAACGGTCGGGCGCTTTCTTTGTATATGGCCAACATCAGGCACATACACAATGAAGCTAAAAAGGAATTTAACGACGAAGATTCAGGTATCATCCGCATTCCGCAATCACCTTTTAGAAAATACGCGGTAAAACGCCCCCCTACCCCCAAAAAGCGTGCATTACAGCCTGAGACCATACAGGCAATTATTGATTTGCCTGATGCGGATCGTAAGACCGGCGACATAGCCGATTTTACGAGACGAGATTTTGCCCGAGATTGTTTCCTCCTGTCGTTCGCCCTCGCCGGCATGAACTCTGCCGATCTTTTCGACTGCAAGGCTTCCGATTTTGACAGGAAAGAGCGAATCATTACCTACAAACGGCAAAAGACACGTACACGGCGGGCCGACGAGGCCGAAACCAAAATCAAGATCGAGCCATGTATCTGGCCTTTAGCTCAGAAATACATATCTAAAGAAGGAGATAGGCTTTTCTGCTTCGATAAGCATTATTCTACGCTCAACTCTTTCTCAATCGCACTAAACACAGGCTTGCGGCAAATAGAAGCAGCCATAAAGCCGGAGAAACATATCACTTTCTACGCCGCCCGCCACTCTTGGGCGACTATTGGCCGATCCAAAGCCCTGAATATCGATAAGTATACTATTCATGAGGGGCTGAATCATGTGGATGACCGCATGAGAATTACAGACATCTATGTCGAGAGGGATTATAGCCTCATTTGGGAAGCCAACGCCAAAATATTAGGGATATTCGACTGGTCAGCATTAGAAGAACGCGAAAAGGATAATATCACAAAATAATGATTCCTATTCTTTCTCGGGCTTTTTATATCCGATAGGGTTTCTTGTCCGCTGCGGATGTATTGACAAAGCTGCAATAGCTTGGTAAATATTGTCCAACTCTTTCCGCATGTCCTCCGACAGATCGCTGACCGCCTCGGCATTCTCGGCATCCGCCCTCTCCAGCAGGGCCAGTTTCGCCCGAATTTCGGATAGTTCAGCCGTTATCTGCGTCGTGGTGGTAATGTAATTACGCATCGCTACAAACGCCCGCATAATCGCCCTATTCACTCGTATGGCCGTCTCACTGCGCAGAACGCTCGACAACATCGCGACGCCCATTTCGGTAAAGGCAAACGGTGGATATTTGGGATACTTGCCACGCCCATCGATTTCTAAGGACGCAATTTGCGACCTTAACCTGTCTTTCAATGTGTTATACTCAGTGTCCGAGAGTTCAAACATAAAATCCTCGCCCTCGAAACGCTCAATATTGCGCCTTACAGCCTCTTTCAATCGCTTTGTTTCCACCCCGTAGAGTTCCGCCAAATCGAAGTCCAGCATTACCCGCTGGCCCCGTATTTCGTAAATTTTACTCTGAATAGATTGTAGTTCCATGCCGTAAAGATAGCGATATTATACAAAAAGAGAAGGGCTTGCGCCCCTCTCTCCCCTAACTTCCTTTATGCTTACTTGCGGATAACAGAATGCCCATTGCAGCAAGCAATTTGAGCATATCCTTTCTAAATTGATCGTCTTCGAGAAGTCGTCTCACGACTTCTTCGGCCGTGAATCGATAAGAAGTCATTGAATCGGAGCTTGACGTTTGACCGAAGGCACGACTTCGAACAGTCGGGCAATGAAATCGAGACCCTTTTGAGTCACCAAAACTTTAATGACTGTAAATCCGTCGTGACTATTTCGCTCGATAAACTTTTCCTTGAGTTCGAAATATCCTCTGTTGATATACTCCTGCTTAGGCTCGTTCCGATTGCAAAAGAATATGCCTTTCTCGCGCAGCTTCTGAAAAAGAGTATTTCGACCGAATGGTAATCCGAGTATCTTGGCCGACTGCCCGACATCGATCTTCTGATCCGTGTCGAGAACTTTATCCATCAGTTCCGCTTTAGGTGTAAGAGCAGCTACTTTTTTCTCGGCCTGTTCAAGCTGTTGTTTTTGTCGATTTATCGTCTCATTGGCAACCAGCACGGCTCTTGCCATAATCATTTCAGGTGTATCGTCCACTTTGGCCACCATGTAGCCGCCAGTTTTGCGAATCGCCGGCAACACTTCGTCACATACCCAATCCTGAAACTGTTCCGCTTGCGGAAGCTTCGAGCGCATGACGAGACGGTACACGTCGGATTCGGGAATGTATTTCACTGGTTGTGCACCGCCATCAGTGGGGGTCACTAAAATAGTGACTCCTTTGCAGTGAGAGGAAATAGCATTTGCAGGTTTAACATAACCCAACGCTTTTGCGACATCGTTGGCCAAAAACATAGGCTTGTCGCTGGTCATAGCAACTCGAACCCGTCCGAATCGCTCATTATTGAAAATTTGGACGCTATTCATGGCCTACCTACTTTGAAAGGGTAAATACTTTGGAGCGGTTACGAAGTGCTTGCGGGTCAATTGAAGATTTACGCTGATCGAATGATAACAAACACCTTAACCGCTCTTTATTGCCGGCATTCTCTTCGAGGATGTCCCAATACTTGTGCATTGCCTCATTATAGGCGTTCTCCCAGTATTCAGTACGTTCTTTGAAAAAACGAGCAATAGTACTGCTCTCATTTAGTTTACCTTGTAGCTCGGTGATAAGGGTGCGTAATGTCACAATTTCTCTAATGAGAGAATCTCGAGTCGTTGATTTTGAATGGTTTGTTTTCATTATGAATAGCTTTTGTAGGCGTAAAATCAAAAACGGTTACGCCTTTCCCGTTGCTATTCACCTTGACAGGCAGTGAGGGCATTAACCACATCACACGGGGGTACGTAACCGTATATTTTTAAAGCAAGCACAAAAAATGCCCGCGCATAATGGCGAGCCTTCGCACGCCTGTCAAATGAATAGCACTACAAATGTAACGATAAAATCTGAAAAACAAAAATCTCACATTGCGTGTATGTCGCGCAATAAAATGCAATATCATTTGAAAAGCCAATTATTTTTTTGATATTGCATTATAAACATTAAAAGCTCAAACAAAATAAATTAAAATGAAAAAGATATGTGCTGTATTATATTCTAAGGTTTCTGACAGCATTATAAACGTATCAGATATAATTATCTCATGTAGATTATTTGATCCCGAAGCAATAATGAGACTTATACATAAAGGTGATTATATTGCAGCCATACATTGCTTGCCCGCATCTAAAGAATTTTACACGAAGCAAGATATTTCCCGAATGAATGAAATTTTAGAATTATTTGAAGAAGCTCCCGATAAAGGCCGAATTGAAAAAGTAAAGGGAATGATTTCTAAAGCCAAAGAACGATATATATGCCCACAAGGCCATCTAAGTGACGTCAATAATGTTTACTGCCCCAAATGCGGAGAGAATATAAAAGGTTTTCAAGAGAAACATGTTGATATAATAAGCAAATTTAAGACGAGAGTTGATACTCTTGTAAAATTAATTGAGGAATAAAAACGGCGGCACTAAAAAAAACAGACAGATTATAATCAATTGAGGCCCGCAATTAAGCGAGCCTCTTTCGTATTGTCGATCAAATCTTTTTATCTCTGATCTTGACGACGTCCTGGAAATTATAGAGCCTCTCTTTGTAGACTGGTATTCCGCACCGACTCACTTTACTATTGAACGCCGTGTCTGATTTACGAGTGATGGCCTTTGCCGTTTCATAGTCTACCTTCACATTCAGGAACTGGGCAAGAACATCGCGGCCTTTGTTCAGTACGTCCATTGTCACATGCTCCATCGCGCCCTGTTCTTTCAGTCTGCCGAACATTTCGATTGCCTCGAAGATCAACTTGAAAATTTGCCTCAGCTTCTCAATGTCCTCCGAAGATAACTTTTTGATTTGGGCCGCATCGAGATTCTCGACCACTTCTGAAACATTCATATCATTCATCTGTCGATTGCTTTGATTTGCGAGGTCTTCTGAGCCGTCTGTCTGCCATTCGGTATTTGGCAGTTCGCCTCTTCATCAGGCGCAGCATAATCATCAACTGTTTCCGGGAATAATTGATGTACACTTCCGAGTCGTCATAAACGCCTCCCCTGCGTTTTTTTTTAGGTCCATCCATGTCATATCGGGATTTAATTACTATTTTTGAATTGGCGGAATCAAAGGGCGGGGAATCTTCGGATGAACCGCTTTTTTGTCAGACTATTTTATGTGTCTGACAATGTCGGTAGTTCTCCTGCCATTTTTCCAGCAGTGCCGGGTGTTCTTTCAGGTACTCTTCAGCTTCCGATGAGTCAACCATCACGATACCGGCACAAATCGAGGACTTTATGATCTTTTTTCGGATCATTTCCCACACCCTGATTTCAGCAATGTCTAATCTTTCAGCCAGTTGTTTAATTGTCGTCATATCTCGTGAATTAAATAATATGTTTTGTCACCCCTAAATACTCGTCCACTTTCTCAATAAATCGCTCGATATCCCGAACTACGACACACTTATTGCCGGCCATTTCAGCCCGTTTCAGCCATTCTTTCTGTGCCAGCGACAATCTGCCCGTCTCAGTCTTCAATTCAATGCAGAGAGCCCCGAAATGGCCGCGAGGAACCAACAGAATCAGATCGCTAACCCCGGCAACCGTTCCCTCGGCTTTCATCCGCGCCGCCTCGATACGGTTCCGCGAGCCGCCGTTAGGCACGGCGAACAGCAGTCCTCGATACTGTGGGTACTGCATAGCAAACCACCGAACGCACGCTATTTGCAAATCGCTTTCCCTGTGCCTCATTGTAGAATATCCTTTACTTTTATCGCCATTTCACGGAAAATAGGGGAGGTGTCGTATTCGGCTTGGTAGCGATTAATCAGGTAGCCAATACTCGCACGATCCCGGTGAATTGCCTGTCCGATCTCTCGGGCCGACGCGCCGCGTTTGTGAATCTCATGGCACAGAATGATCCGCGCCCGAACTACCGGTAGTATCCTGCCACGAGCTCGTATATCCTCCAATCCGAAACCCGTCGCCTGTTCGACGGCTGCGGATATACGCTGTATCTCACTTTCAAGAATCGTCATCGTCCCAATGCTTTGTATTATTTCACCAGTTGAAACTCGATGCGCCAAACAAAAGGATTCCGATCCCATGTACCTTTGCCGGAAACCTTGTCGATCAGCGAGGCGAAAGCTTCGCGGGGTGAGTCGAACATGTAATATCGTAAATGTTCATCTGCATATCCCCATTGTATACGGCCATCATCAGCCGATGCTAATAATGTTATCCCTTCCTTAAAGTAATCGTCCGAAATATCCTGCAACCGCTCAATCCGAAGGTCTCTAATCTGTATTTGGTGGGGCATCAGATCAGCCTTAACAAACATTTTGTTATTCCAACCTTTTGACGCAAGTGCGGTGGTCTGATAATCGTGCTCAATCACTCCATTGTTGGGGTGCAAGAAGCTATCATATCTTTGAGCCACGGCTACGATCTCTCCAACATTGTATCTTGGTTCAATTACCTCCCAACCTTCATTCTCGGTATAGCCATACAGACATTCTTCAAACTCAAGACATGGCTGCCACCACCGTAGTTTTTCGTACTTACCCTGCGGATCAACAATCCGCCTTGTCACCGTCTTTCGACCACTGATAACCGCCTGCGTCAGGCCGTACCGATCGTTAAACATCATCTTTTTCATATTTCGTCTATTTTTATCAGGTCCGCATTATCATGGATGTTGCCGATGACAGATAAATAGTTATCCGTATCTTTATATGCGAAACATGCGTATCTGAAATTATATCTACCTGAATTGAACACGCCATTGATACAATCAATCGGAGAGCAATCGAATTGAATATCCGGATCAATTCTCACAACAGCAAATCGCCAATATCTACCATTTGACTGGTCATCCCATTTTATAATGTCCCCCTCGAAAATTTTCTTTCCGTTCTTGTCTTTCAAACCCGTGTACTGGCCGACGGTGGCCGGATCGACTTCTACCGCAGCGACGGAGATGCGGCCGTTATCGTTCGTTGCTTGGTAAATGAAGGTACGACCTTGATTTTCGAGTAGGTATCCGCTCTCCCATTTCCCATTGTCGAGGCTCTTGCCTCTGAAAAGTATTTTCCGCATGATTCTCACTGTTTTTCGCCTTTCGACTGTTCGTATCTTATCGGTTCGGGTTTATCTAATCCAGTTAAATCACCGCATTCCGGGCAGGCCACGTACCAGAATTCCACACCGTCCCACTGACTGTATTTGATTCTTTCTACGTCTTTCCGTTCATACTCGAACTGGCAGCCACAATTGCAGCATTCTCTCAAAAAGATGGCATTAGCGTATTGCTCGCCGTGTCTGATTATCCGTTTCATATTCTTGAGTTTTTAATAGTTCTATGAGTCGCCAGTGGGTGACATCTATCGGTAAATCCATCGCTGGATCAAACCATGCCCCCTGTGGATAATATTTATTTTTGCAATATGATGCACAGTGGTAGCTACCATCAAACACAAGAACCGTATCGCTAATCCCATTTTTACCAATTACCGGCAATTTATCCTCTACGCTGATCCATTTTGGGGCTTCGCCCACTTTGGCCATCGCAGAGGCATAGCCGGCAAGGAAATCTTCAGCAGAATATCCTATCCTACTTCTGTAAGTACGGCCATTTTTCCAAATCTTCTTTGCATACTCTCGGGCAGCTTCTTCTGGTGTTTTCATCATTCATAAGGATTTTCAGGTAAGGTATTCACGTCGATTGCCAGTCCGGCGTAGATCAGGTTCCGGTAGTCGAACATCCATTCATTGAGCTTGTCGTAGTACCTTAACGCCTTGTCTGTATCAGATATAGGGAAACAATTTAATTTATCTAATGCTAAAAGCGGCACAAACTTTTCCCCTTCGTGGGTGATCTCTTTGGTTAGGTCGGACATCGGGCGAAGAAGAGGCTTTCCATGTCTGAAAGGTATTTTGAGAAACACATATCCACCTATATGTGACTGAATCTCAACGGCAAAAGGACAAACATTTTTATAATGCTTTTGCATTAACCCGTACGGCATATAGCCGCAAATATCTTTCAACTCAAGTGTTTTCATGGCTCTTTCTTTTCAATCGTTTTACAAAATTCTTGACATTCAGCGCCTGTTCGTAGTAGCAATCCTTCTCCACCACTATTCTCTCCTTGTAGACCGGCAATCCGTCAAAGCCCATCGCACACTCCCGAATCACGTCGGCCGGCTTGATCTCGCCTGTTTTGTAGTTGAAAGAGAACAGAGTGTGCCCCGGTACCTTCTTCATGCGTCCGATCAGCTTCAACTCTTGCTGCTTTTTGATTTGGGCCTCGATGCGGGATTGTTCTCTTTTATCCCAAACTATGTCTGCATCAGGGATCATTTTCATAGCTCATTCTTTAAAGTGTTTAATGTTTTTTAAAGTTTCAGTTGTTAAGAATTACTTAATAACTGGAGGATGAAGCTGTCATTTATCATTCGCACAACCCGTAATAACTCATGCAACTCGTGGCCGTGTCGTCATCGAACAGGCTACCCGTCGCGTTCTGACATTGGACGTAGCGCACGACATCATGGATATACGGATATTTCCTGCTTCCGGTGATCGCACTGTCTGGGATTATTCCTGAGACGAAATAGTTCGATCCGATCTCCCTTTCGAGTGCCGCTATCTGCTCGATACGCTCCGGGGATTGCCGAGCGATATTGAGGATGTCCCGCTTATTCGCCATCACACACGGCCAGCACCCGACACGCTTATAGCCCATTTTGTAGAGGGGATTCGGTTCCAATCCTGCGGTGAGGATGTAATCTATCACCTGCTGGGCCGACCAGTCGAACACGGGACGCAAAAGATCGTCGGAGAACTGTGCCCGGAACGCTCGGACATCCTTGCCCCGATAGGTATGCTTTTTAGGCTTGCCGTTTTTGGTGTAACCGTATGGTTCGAAATAGTACTTGAAATAGGTGCATTGCTTCGACATCTTGGCTCGCGCCGGAGATTCAGCACCTCTGATACCCTGAATTATCAGAACATTGTCCCGAACATCGTCCAGCAAGTAGTCAATCATTGGTCTCACCTTTAGCTCACCAGTACACATCCGAAAGCGCGGCGACGGCCATTTTTTGTGTTGCCGTGCAAGATCGACCATCCCGTCGTACTTCTTCGACTTCAATGTTACAAGGTCGAGATGCAGCTTGTCGGCGATGCGATGGATGTATTCGTAAGTCAACGGATGTTCCCAACCCGTGTCGCAGAATACCGTCGTGAAATTCTTGGTGATATGTTCGCGGGTCCACAACAGAGCAGCAAGGCTGTCTTTCCCGCCGGAAAAAGTAACTATAACTCTCATAATCTATCTGTTATTCTTTGTCCCGCACGCAACGCACGTTGAAGCCGTAGGCGCGATAGCAGCTGTTCGGCGGGTAGACGTAGCCCGAGTCGAAGTTGAGGATGCCCGCGTAGTTGTCGCCTCCGTAGTTCGGCGACGAGGACCAATAGTAGCAGTAAGAGCTCGTGCCGGCCAACTCGCCGCTATTGCTGTAGAGCAGGCCCGCAGCAGGGAGAAACAGCGAGCCCTTGTGGTCCGAGTCGTGGTTTCCCCCGAACCAACGGCCCTTGCGCTCGTCGTCCCATGTCGAGTTGAGATAGTATAATGCCTTCAATTCCTCCCGGGTCGGCAAGCGCTTACCTACGAACCTCGCGGCATCCATCGCCTCCTGCCATGTGTAGTAATGATGGCCGTCCTTCTCGTAACCACCGATGGCCAAATTCTCCGTATCCCACAAGAGCCCGCAAAGCTCGATAGAGTCGGACTCGGGATCGGACACAGAACCGGCCGCAACCGGATTATCCTCCCTCCATTGAGCGCCGGCAATGAACCCGTCTATCCATTCATTGTGGCAAGCTTCATCTATCATGTTGTAGATGGTTTTATCGTAATCCTCATCCAAACGAATCGGGCACAGTGCCTCGGCTACTTCACGTAATGTTTTCATAATCGTCTCAATTTTTCAATTTCCATATTCTTGTCATCTATTACCTTGCGGGCTATTTCCTCGCGCTGCTTCGACTCGTCGAGGCAGATTTTCAGTTTGGCTATTTCTGCCTTCAGTTGGCGGATTTCCTCTTGGTATTCGTTACCGGCCCCATATCTCCACTCAGGAAAGGAGTCGTCTGTTTGTAGGTAGCTAATACCTAATCCTGTTATCAGTTTCATGGCTTCAGTTTGTAATACGTGCTATTGACCGTCGGCCCGCAAACGAGCATTCCGGCATCGACCAGACGGTCCAACTCGCCTTGCAGATCGGGCCCCGAATATTCTCGGTCGATTTCAGTATACAAGGCTATGAGCGGGGCTTTTTCGCTGCGCGCTTGCCTTCGATAATGGCTTCTACGATGTAGAAAACGCTATCCATGATTGCCCCGGTTACTCTGTCCGTCCAAAATAATCGTCGTCATGTCCCGCATTCGGTCGTACACCCGTTCGCCGTACCTCCCACGGATCGACTCCTTGTTGAGATTCGTCACGACTATCGTAACTTTCCGCTCGTCGGCCCGCCGGTGCAGAATATCGGCAAGCGGCATGATCTCGTTCCCGTAATGCTTGACAGTGGTCGGTTCCACGCCGAGATCGTCGATGGCCACAGTCCGGTAACGGAAGAACATCGGACATATATCGCTGTCGGCCCGGAAAGCATCGGCCACATCCGAGGCGTGGAAGATGTTGACGAACGCTCTTTCGCTAAGCGGAACTCGCTGCATGTAGTCGTTCACGAACAACCGAATCGCCTCCATCAGCGTACTCTTGCCGGTTCCGATTCCGCCCATGATCTTCAGTCCCCAAGTATTGCCGGAGGTCAGCCACCCGGCCGCGATGTCGATAGCCCGGTAGTGCGCCGGGGTGAAGCGAGCCGCTTTCCCGCTCCCGGCAATCAACTGCCCGCAAATGGCCAGCAGATTGTCCCGGACTTCCTGCACAGGCCGACCGATCCTAAAAAACCTCGTAGTGGCTCGGAACGGCAAGGCGCTCGTTAATCTGCCTATTGCTTTCGCTTCCATACTGTTGCGATTTTTCTTTGTTTTCATACTTGCCTTCCAGCACTTTCACGAAATTTACCGGTCTGAAAATCCAATCGAAGTCGGCCGTCCATTCGCGAGTATTCTGTCCGGCGAGAAACGACGACCGGCCGGCGGCCCGGATCACGTCGAAAACAGCCTCCCGGCCGTGCTCGCGGAGCCGGGCATATACAGCCTCCCGCCGCTTGTCGGTAAGTGTTTTTACGGGACGCAGCGATTTGCAGGTGTCGTTGTAGAACCTTACGATCTCCTCGATCTCCGGCTTGCCCGGAATATTCGGTTTCCCCGAATTTCCATTTTCCGAAGTTCCGAACGGCAATTCAGCGTCCTCCGATTTAGGAGGACTTATAGGAGGTTTTTGTTTTTGTTTTTGTTTTTCTCCTATAAGAGGTGTATCGGCCGTTTTGCTATGTGTTTTGCTAAAGTTTTTACTAAAGCTTTTACTAAAGTTTTTGCTAAAGTTTTTACTAAAATTATTTAAGCTTAAAAGAGTGTATACCGGAGATTGAGCCCGCCTTTTTCCTTTCACAAACTCAATAAATCCTTTCTGCTGTAATCTATTGCGTGCATCGATCAAGGTAGGTTCGCTCATACCGATCGAGACGCAGATCAACCCGTTGGGACACTCAAAGGGATTCTCCCAGTTTTGCGTATTGCATTCCTGCAAAAGAAAAAAATACAGGTCGGCCTCTACGCTGGACAATCGCACTCTACGTCGTGTTTGCCAAAAAAGGTTTATCAGTTCGATATAGTTCATAATCTACATATACACGTTAGTCAATACCCGCGTCCGGTTCTGTATGCAGTACGTACCCGGCTTATAAGAGGCGAGCTGCAAATCCTCGACCCGGCCGAAGCGGTTGAAATTGCCGCACAGATCGACGATCCAGCCCTCGGCCTTCGACGGATGAGGACGAATCGCCCGACCCACCATTTGATAGTACAGAGCCAGCGAAAGCGTCGGCCGGGCCAGCACCACCGTGTCGAGCTCCGGATAGTCGAAGCCCGTCGTCAGCACGCCGACATTCGTGACGACCTTGATTCGTCCCGCCTTGAAGTCGGCGAGGATGCGCTCGCGCTCCTTTTTCGGCGTATTCTGCGACACGATAGCCGCCATACCCGGCAGGCTGTCGGAAATGTACTGAGCCTCCTCCACGAACCGAGAGAACAGCAATATGCCCCGACGATTCACCCGAAGCAGCCGCCGAACGATATTCAGCACTCCGTCGTTGAAGCTCACGCGCCTATACTCGCGCTGCACGGAGTCGTCCGTATAGTCGGCCCCGGTCGAATTCCTGCGCAACCGGTTCAGATCGATCAGCGGAATTCGGTAGTAGTTCAGCTTGGCCAGATACCCCTGCCCGAACAGATAGCCGATCTGCACGAAGAACAGAAGGCGCGAGAAGACGCGCGGGCTGGTATTCGTGATAAAGCGCAGGACCGCGCCGTTTCGCGTCGAATACAGGCGGTACGGCGTAGCCGTCAGGCCGATGATCTTACACCGGATCGCCTTGAAGAAGTCGCGGTACATGCCCTCCTTCGGATTAACCATGTGGCACTCGTCTACGATCACATACCGGAAGTGCGAGAACTCCTCGACGTGGTTCTTCACGCTGCCGATAGTGGCAAAGGTGATACGGGAGATAGCCTTGCTATTGCAGGAGGCCGAGTAGACCGCGCACTCGAGGATGTCGTATGCGCAGAGCTTCGCGTAGTTCTGCTCCAGTATCTCCTTGCTCGGCTGGAACACCAGTACCGGAGCGCCGAGCCGAGCGGCGATGTCGGCAATGACCAGACTCTTGCCGCTGCCCGTCGGAAGAACCATAATACCGTTGGCCGTAGCGGTGCGGTCCTTGAAATACCGCACCGCTACGTCGGCGGCCTGTTGCTGATATGGACGAAGCCGGTACATGGTCTATTCTTCCTCAAGCGTTTCGTCGCTATCGTCGCCGATCTCCGAGTCGTCCTCGAAATCGGCACTCTCGCCGTCGCCTTCGGCCATATCCTCGTCCAGAAGATTCTCTTGCTCCTTCTTGCGGAAGTCGAAGCCGAACATATCGAAAAGAGCCTGCGCGTTCTTGTCCTGCATGTTGAACAACTCGCGGCGCTCCCATTCGGGAATAAGGCACACGTCGGCCAGCTTGAACTGACCGTTCGCCCATGTGTAGTACAGGTAATGGTTATCCACCGCGATTCGGTACGTCGTATCCTGCGGCAAATCGATCTCCTTGCTGCCGGCCTTGACCTCTTTAACCAGATTATCGATGCGGGTCAGGGTTGCCTGAAGGCGTTCCTTCGCGTCCTTGACGCGCTGTTTGGCCTCCGCCTCGATCTTCACGAGCTCCGTCTCGTGCTTGATCTTGTCGCCCTCCATCAGCTCTGCGTAATTATTGCGCATCGTCTGCTTCTCATAAGCGTCGAGAAAGCGGACGACCTTCGGCCCGGCGTTCAGCGCGACGAACTTGTCGGCCAACAGCTTCTCGATCTCTGCCAGCGAGTCGGCTCCCTCGAAAAGCACTTTAGGAAAACGATCCGCCGCTTTCGGCAGATTGAACTTAATTTCGTCCGGAATGTAGTTAGATAAGTCTTTCATGTTTTGCGATTTAGATTTGGTTATCGTACTGATGTTCGAATTGATCCCAATACCGGTCCTCCGGGTTCGGAAGCTCGATCCCGAGCTCCGACGAAGCGAAGGCCCGGATGTGTTCGAGATACTGAGTGAACCGGAGCGAATCGAGAGCGGAGGTGGACACGGGACGGTACAGGGTCGTACCCCAGAGCGTTTTCGTATCGACCCCCAAAAACTTCTGCTTGAAATACTCGTGCAGATCGTCCTTGTCCTGCCCCGTCTCGTCGCTGATGCACTTGATCCAGAGCCACAGCAGGCGGTTCTGATCGACCGACCGCCGCTCGCGGTGGCGCACGACGGTCACATCGTAAGCCTTGCCCTCCGGAAGCCGGTCGAGGTAAGCCATGACGGCCTGTTTGTCCCGCGCTTTTTCGACTCTGAATTTCATAGCGCCCGGTTTCAGAAGGGAAGATCGTCCGGATTATCGGCCGGAGGAACCGTATAGCCTCCCGAATATTGGCTATCCGCCCGGGCAGCGGTCCCCTGATTGCCGTAAGGAGCTTGGCCGACTGCCGGGTAAGGTTGGCCGGCGTACCCCTGCGGAGCCGTTGCCGGACCCTGCTGTCCGTAACCGGTCGGGCCGGCCCCCTGACGGCTATAACCCTGCGGGGCCTGATTCGGGTCCCGCTCGTCGAACAACTGCACCCAGCCGTCCCATCCGCCCGCAGGGATCGTGTCGAACTTGATGCTGATGCCGCCCCGGTCGCTGTGGAATGCCTTGCCGACAGTCACCCAGCGAGTCTTCTCCTGCCCGGCGTTGTCCGTGTATTTCGTACCGAAACACACGTTCTGTCGCTTTAATACTGCCATAATTATGCGTTATTGAAAATCTTCTTGTCGGTAATCTTATCCCGGCGCGCTTCGAGAAATTCGATGAAACGTTCGCAATGTTCCCGAAGCCGCTGCCGGCTATCGTCGTAGTGGAAGTCGTACCACTCTTGGTACGTGTTCTTAAAATCGGTTACCGTGTACTCGAATCCCCGGATGCGGCAACCCATCTGATCGAGGCAGAACGGATAAACGTCCTTCTGCCAAGCCATGCGGAATTTGCCGAACTCGTAGCGACTCGTCGTCTTGATGTCGAACACCGTATCCTGAATCAGTTCGTCGATGTAACCGTAGAGCTCCACGTCGCCGTACTGCGTTTCGAGCGTACCCGAGCAGAAGACCTGCGAAGCCGCTCCCCGGAAATAATCGACGAACTCCTGCACGATCTTCACCGGGAAATCGAAAATATAGGCCGTGCCCATACGCGACTTATGATCGATGCGGATCAGTTCGGTCCCCGCCTTGTCGGTCGCGTTGCTTGAGATTGTCATCACGCCGGCAAGAGCGGCATCGACAAGATTGTTAAAGCAGGTGCCGCGCTCGGCCGCCTCGCTCTCGAACGGCACGCGGTTGATCGCGTCGAGAAGTCCCCGTTCGATCTCCGCCTCCACGTCGGAAGGGGTCTTATCGGCATTCCACGGCTTCTCGATAGCGGCATCGATGTACCGATACTCGTTGAAACGGTCGAGAAGCGACGGATATATCCTGTATTTAGGCGGCCGGCTCATATTTCCCTGTTTCTTTGTTGAACCGGCAAGAGAGCGCGGCGGCTTTCGCCACGAGCTTGCGCGATGCCTGAATCTTAGAGTCCCAAATCGTCTCGAAATCCCGCAACCGGGACGTTGCATCGTTCAGGCTGTCGCAATCGGTAATAGCCTCGACATTCCGGTCGATCAGCGCGATCAGGTCGTTATACTTCCTGACTTCCTCCTTGCGCTTTTCGAGATTCTCTTGGTAAGACTTGAAGATGTTCGTCAGCAAATCGTTCGGAGCGATGACGGTCCCGTTCTCGTCGATCAGCCTCGGAATGTTGATGACGCTGGGAAGATTGCACGTATTCTTGCCGTAGAACTTCTCGCACGGGTCGAACGAGATCGTCCGCTGCTTGCCGATGGCCTGAACGTATCCCACCAGGTCCAGCTCCTTAATCAGGTCCCCGGCCGACGAGCCTCCGATCTCCGGCCGGATGATCTTCTGGTCGCCCTCCTTTTCCTCGCGCTCGTGGGCCACGAAAACAATGTGCTTGCCCATGATCGAGATCGCTTTAAGGACCCGGATAAACTCGGCCTTGCGCGCGCCGTAGCCTTTCAGGGACAGGCTGCCGTCCCGTTGGCCCAGCTTCGGGTCGTTTTGGATCAGCCACGCCCCCATGTAGTCGAGCATCTTGCCCGCCGTGTCGATCACGATAGTCTTGAACGGAGCGAGCTCCCCGCTCTGCATCACTTCGAGAAAATCGTTGTAGGAACTCACCTGAAGCGTGGGGGTCTGGTGCGCGACATTGACGCGGTGAACGCCGTTGTCGAAGTCCAGAAGTACCGGATAAGGCGCAGAAAGCGCGTCGGTCGTCTTACCGATGCCCGGCTGTCCGTACAGCAGGGCTTTGATCGTGGTCTGAACCTGAAGCTCAGACGGCTTTTTAATCAATCCCATAATCGTATCGTTTTAAAAAAGTTGTGTATCTTTGTCCGGTCGGACGGAGTCGGACAACTACCGGCCGGCTTTTAATCAATCCCAAGCTCCCGATATCACCCGTCGGGGGCTTTTTCTTTTCAAGAACTATTCTTTGTCCCGCACGCAACGCACGCTGAAGCCGAGGGCGCGACCGTTGTAGCTCAGTGGGTTGACGTAGCCCGAGTAGAAGCCGAGGGTGCCCGCGCCGTTGTCGCCTCCGTAGTACGGCGACGAGGACCAATAGTAGCCGTAGGAGCTCGTGCTGGCCAACTCGCCGCTATTGCTGTAGCGCAGGCCCGCAGCAGGCAGGAATAACGAGCCCTTGTGATCCGAGTCGTGGTTGCCCCCAAACCAACGGCCCTTTAACTCGTCGTCCCATGTCGAGCCAAGATCACATAATGCCTTCAATTCCTCCCGGGTCGGCAAGCGCTTCCCGACGGACTTCGCGGCCTCCATCGCCTCATGCCATGTGTAGTAATGATGGCCGTCCTTCTCGTAACCACCGATTGTCAGGTTGTCACGGTCCCACAAGAGCCCGCAAAGCTCGATTTCGTTTTTCATTATTTTCATTCAGAATTAGTCAGTCACAAATCCAGCTTATTAAATCGGCTTCCGCAAGTCTCGCCGGACCGAACCGACGAATGGCGGATAGCTTTTGCGATATTGAGATTTGCCCAACGATGTTTCGACCGTGACTATCTCTGCCGACAGGTAATACAATCGACCAAATCTCAGATAGCGACGAATCTGATTGTTACTGGCCTTACGCATCTCAACGTATTTCCGGTAAGGCATGCCTTTAGGGCGCTTAGTGATTATTTCCATAATTCATATTTTGAGTTACAAATCCAGTTTCGGATGATCGAAAGTCCCCATTCTCGACCCTTTGGCGGGCAGGGGCGATCCGTAATAGTATGTCTTGTATTTCGCCACCGTCCGGCCGCTGTCGTCCTTGCGGATATTCCAGTAGCTACAAATGGGCATACCCTGTTTCCTGAGTCTCGAAATGATCTTGCGAGAGTCTACGGTTTGGCCGATTCTGTTACCCTGCGCCGTCGTCATCCGAATCCCCGACAGAAGGGCCGCTTTGATTCGTCTTTGGGTTCCGCTAAGTAGTCCATAATAATGTTATTTTAGCCCGAACTTGATCTTGATCACTTCGGCAATAGCCATGTACTGCCTTTCGAATTTATTTCCCTGATGTGTCTTTTTGACTTGTCTATCGAACTCTTCAATAGAACCCCGAAAGCATCCGCAGGTGATTTCAACTTTTCCTGATTGAGTTTTATAGGCATGGGTGTGACGATTAACAGACCCGAAACAATCAAATCCACAATGTTCATTATTATTTGACACCTGAGCATCGCCGGACACCTGAGCATCGCCGGACACCTGAGCATTGCCGTACACCTGAGCATTGCCGTACACCCGAGCATCGCCGTACACCTGAGCATTGCCGTACACCTGAGCATTGCCGTACACCTGAGCATCGCCGGACACCCAAGCATCGCCGGACACCTGAGCATCGCCGGACACCCAAGCATCGCCGGACAAGTTATCTTCTTTCTCGATATACCCTCCAAGATCACCTACCTCGGCATACTTGATTCTACGCGTGCATTTGATTTGGAACAACTTAACACCAAATGCGTTGATTATAAATTTGTTTGTCAACTCGAAATGCTTGTCCATAATATTTGAGAGTTTTAATTTGTCCTTAAAAACCCTCCGGGGCCGTCGCGGATGCGGAGGGGGTGAGAGCTTTAGGGCTCTCTACTAACTAATCAAACCCAAACTTTTGGCTGTCCCTTTTCGGTCGGGCAGCGGACCGTCAGTCTATTTGCAGGTTCTTTCTCAGGTACTCGTTCACTACCCGCTTAAGTTGCGCATCGGAGCAGTCGTTGGTGATCCGCTCGCCCCCGCCGACATAGGTGACGAGCCGGGCGAAGCTCACCCCGTAGCCCCATACGTTCTCCTCGTCGCCCTCGTCGGAGCGGTTCCAACTCGTGGCGTAGAACTCGACGCTCGCGTCCAGCCCGTGGCCGATCACCTCGATGCCGCCTCGGCGTTCGTCTATGTCTTCGGGGCATTCGCCCTTTGCTCGGGGCTGCTTAGAGACGGTATCGTCGATATGCTCTCGGATTCGTTCGGCCACGAATCGCATTTGGGCCGGGGTGATGTGCAGAATCTGCTGCATTCGGTTCTCAGCCTCGCTTAGCATGTAACACGTATTCTTGTCGGGCATCTCCGTGCCTATACGGCTCGGGTATTCGGTATATGTATTTACTGCCTGCATTATTTCAGATTTAAAGGTTGGCAAACGATGTCCTCGGCCAAGATGAAATACTTCGGCCAGCGCTCTTTGATACGTGCGCAAGCCATGCCGATAGCTTCCTCGCGGGAAGTTGCGAGGAACGGATGAGGGCAATGAAGGTTCGCTACGCAAATGTCTATTCGCTTCGCGTAGATCGATACCTGATAGTAACGTTTGGTAGAATGTGCCTGAACAAGCTTAGAGAAAGCGCTATTACGGGCGCTAACCGTAGCGATGGATGCACCTTGTGCACCTGCGCTAACTTTTTCGCTGTTTGCCATTTTCGGAAAAAAGTTAGTTGCGTATGTAACAAAAGAGGCGAGGCCCCTCGGTTGTTTTGGCAAACAGCGCGAACTTGTAGGTACAAGATCGTCCGAAAGAGACCCCGCTTTATTATGCGGTTTGTATGTAATGCGTGAACCTACGTTCTCGCTGTTTGCCATTACAAATATGGGCAAAGTTTCTGACTTCACCAAATTTGCACGCACATATTTTTCACAAACCGCTGTCATTTTTCTTAATCTTTGAAATCGAGGGCCGAGTAGGAGTCGAACCTACCTTCTCGGGCCGGCCCTTTGGAGCTTTCACTCCTATTTGCTTGCTTGGTCAATCAACGTTTGCTCGCTGGCGGAGCCTTTCGGATACTGTTCTGCCAGCTTGAGCAGGGCTATACGCTCTTTGTTTTTCTGGGCCTCGCTTTGCGGACCGTCGTGTAATTGAATCTCGTCGTTCATGGCTTTTTTGTCTTTATATTCTCGAATCGCGCTGTAGCCGAACACGGCCAGAAAAAGCGCGGGAAACGTCATCATTATCATGCCTCGTCGTTTTGCAGGCTCTGCCGAACCATTATTTTGGCTCGCCTTTCGGCCTCGATCAGCGATAGAATTTCGTGACGGCTGTACATGATTGGTGAGTTCTTGCACTTCCCCTTTCGCCGTCGGCTTAACAGCCCCTTGCTTTCGCGCTCTTTCAGCCATGAAAGGGTAACTCCAAATTCATCCATAGCCTGCCGTTGCGATATTTCATCCTTCGTCGGATTGACATTCTTGATGGCGGCTTGCGCGATCAGATCGGTAAGGGACATTATTTCGCTTTTCATGTCCATCAGCTCGACCAGAGAGCCTTTGTACAAACTCTTCATTCTCGTCGATACTGGTTCTGTCGGTTGGTTTTTCATGGCTTGAACTGGGCTAAGGCTACAAAAAGGACACGGAGCAGCGGGGCGAGCTTTTCAAGATCGTCCAAAGAGAGTGATTGTAAGCGGATTGCGATCTCTCGGTCTGAGAGATTAAGGATAGATTCAGTCTGTTGTGCAGACTGTGCAGCAGTATCAACGCCTTGCGCTGAAATACCACTTTTGTCCACGTTTGCCATTGTGAGAAACAAAAGTTAGTTAATGTATGTACACAAAAGAAGCGAGGCTCCTTGTGTTTTGGCAAACGTGCAATATCGCAACAAGTACGATAATGTCTCAGGAACCCCGCTGTAATGCGGTTCAGTATGTATCGAATTTTGTTGCTTATTGCAACGTTTGCCGATACAAATGTACACAAAGTTTTGAACTTTGCAAAAAGATTTTGCAATCTCTCGATCTGAGAGATTAAGGATAGATTCAGCCTGTTTCGTAGACTGTACGTCTGCACACGACGCACTTTGCGTCGGCTGCAAATCTTTGACACCAGTTCGCATTTGTCGTCAAAAATTTGGTTGATGTATGTATAAAAAGAGGCGTTGCCCCCAAGTTTTGCGAACTGGTCACGACTACGCACGTAGAAGTGGACAAGGGACAACGCCGTTATAGCGTCTACACTATGTACATTTGAAGTGCGTATCGCACCAGTTCGCATTGCAATTTTACGAATTGCATCTGAAATAACCAAGCACTTTTTGATATTTATTATTTCGACTACCATTTCTATCGAGATTTTGCCTGATTATCTTATTGCTTCTCAACCATCAACGAGGCATACACATTGATTCCGCCATCGGTAGTCGGCTCGATGTCGAATTTTATCAGTTCATCGGCATTCTCCTTAATGCCAAGCATGATAGACCGAACGCACCATTCTTTTTCCTCATCAATTTTTGCATCCAGCACTCCTGCGTGCTTAAAAACCTGAACCTGCGAAGCGAGAATGTGCTTCGCACCCGCAACTTTCCTTCTATTATCGATCTTTCCCATAATTCTGATGATTTTTAGGAGTGTGGGCCGGAATCGAACCGGCAACCGTAGCTATCGGCTTTACTTTTTGATTTCGGTTACATCCTGCGAGGGGCTTTAACGAAGGCTTACCCCTCCCGTGCTTCGTATTGCGTATTTGTCCATCAAAAAGTAGTGTCTCCCTATTTCACCACCACACTCACCTTTTACTACTCTTTTTTGATCCGCAACTTCTCGACTGGAACGCCCAACTTCTCTGCAACCTCCGCCATCGATACCTCTACAGAGTCATCGGATTCCGGGGTAGGTTCGGCGACGAGACGGCAGCCATCGTTATATATCTCATCGCAGGTGAACGGTCCTTCAGCGAGTCCGTCATTGTTTTTGAGGATAACAACCTCTCCGCTGCGGAAGATGACTTCGAAGACATCACGACCTTTCGTAATTTTATCCCCCACCTGCCAGTCTTTGTATTCCTCGATTTCCTCTGCAGTCATGAGCAAAGCGAAATCGGAAACATTGTAAATCTTGAGGTCTTCGTCAGAACCGGAGTCAACAGAATAGCTGTATTTATAGCCAAGTTTATTTCTCGCTCTACATCCGTCTATTTCATTCTGGCACAAAAACACATACCCGTGCTCCACTTGGATTTTACCTTCAACAGGTTTCCCATGGAATTTACAGCGAAACCGTCTCCCGCTATAATTCAGTAAATTTTTCATCATAGTCTTTTTTATTGGTTCAATACTTTCAATCAGACGCAGAAAACCCTCCGACATTTGGTCTATGATACTTCTAATATCTTCCGACTCGAGCGCCGAGTGTTTGCATGTTTTCTTGGTCGCTTGGCGTTCCTGCCGCCATTGCCACAGAGTTTTCATAGCTTATCCCGATATTGAATTGTAAACTCTGCCAGCGAGTGTACCCCTGCTTTACGAAAAGCGTCGCGTTTGGTTGTGCGTACCGTCTCTGGCGATATGTAAAGTGCGTCCGCGATCTCCTCGTCTCTCATCCCTTCCATGTAGAGTTTCATCACCTCTTTCTGTCGCTCGCTCAAATGAGTATCGAACTCCGGATTGCATACGACTTCCACATATTTGCATTCCCCTTTGATCGGGCAGCTAACCTCTTCGAAAGTGAATCGCCCCACCCCGTCAATATCCTGCTTATTATCTAACCGCCCGAAATTGCATCGAATGAACCTATGGCATATCAAGAACCGATAGTAGTTAACGTTCGGCTGACTCTTGCGATAAATTTCGGACAGCGCCTTGAACGCCTTCGGGTACTCTGTCTCGATCCGGGCAAACAGTGCTCCGGTCATGGCTTTGTCCTCCAGCCTATAGGAGTGGACTCCTTCGGCATCTCGCACCATTACCCCGCCCTCAGGATCGTTGAAAAACTCTATATTGCGAAGCGTTTGCATTTAGGTATCAATATCGATTCAACCATTCGAATTCTGTTCCCACCCAATATTTACCGTTCGCACACTTGTATGCTCGATAAAACCGGGCATCAGTACCGAGCGTTGCGATATATTGCTCTGCTGCGCAACGTGTTTTAAAAAATCTTTGAATGCGTTTCATATCTAATCAACTACTCGTAAAATTCCACAGGAAAAAGGTTGTCGGCGGTATAGCTACTATTGCCCGAGTGACGACGGATGATATTCGCCAGTTGACGTCGCTGGAGAATGTTCGGGCGAATGCTGCCACTTCTATACCGCCACAATGTCGCATCGCTCAGAATGCCGATAGACGATTTCAGTTTATCGAATAACAGCCTACGTTCCGTCGAGTCGGTAATGCTTTGGATATACTCCTCAAAGGGTAAAACCCGCACCACAGCTATGTTTTGACTTGGCTTTTCGGTGCTTAATCGTATATTTGTCATTGCAACATTTGTTTTACAATGCAAATATAGAAAATATATTTTCGTAAACCAAAATAAATCGAAAATTAAATGTCGGAAATCAAGAGGCGAATAATTGAATTCATTGAAAAAGAAGGGATTGCAAAGGAGTCTTTTTATAAAAAAATTGGAATGACTTCAGCAAGCTTCAGGGGGACTGCAAAAAATACGCCTTTAAATTCCGACGCAGTCGAAAATATATTATCAGAATTACCGCAAATAAATATACATTGGCTCCTCACCGGCGAGGGTCCCATGCTAACAGAAAACACAAATTCACCCAATACCCCGCAAGAACCTATTAACCAAAACCAAAATGATATGAATATCGAACTTGTGAAGATGATCGATCGGAAAGATCGTGAGATCGGTGAATTGCAGGCAACCATCGCTAACCTAAGAGAAGAAATCGGCGCACTTCGGACCAAACTGGAGTCAATGACCTTCGTGGAATCACAATCGCAAAAAAAGGGGGCCGTATAATGTCGAATTTGGACGCATCGTTAAGCTAAAAAGAGATCGATCAATACAAAATTTCGCCCTCGGCGGCAAACCCAAGAAGTTATTATAACGCCATAAAACATCGCAGGCCCTATAATGAATAGGGCTTGCGATATACCAAACATAATATGTCCGGGATAATCAAATTCAGCGACGTCCGCGACAAGGTCGTGCAACTTCGCAATCAAGATGTACTACTGGATTTTTCTGTGGCATAGTTGTACGGAGTGGAGACAAAGGAGATCAACAAGGCAGTCAGGAATAATCCTGATAAATTTCCTGAAGGGTATATTTTTGAATTACAACAGGCTGAAAAACAGTATGTGGTGGAAAATTTTCACCACCTCGAAAATGTCAAATATTCCCCGGTTGTTCCTAAAGCCTTTACAGAAAAGGGTCTCTACATGCTGGCGACCATTCTGAAAAGCCCGCAGGCGACACAGACGACTATCGCAATCATTGAGGCATTTGCCAAACTCCGTGAGCTATCCCGCACCATCGGGGAGATGTCCGCTAACCCGGATCGGTTCAAACAAAAAACGTTGATGCAGAAAAGCGGAGAAATCATGGCCGACCTGTTTGGAGAGGATATGCAAACGACCGATACGGAGACCGAGATAGAGTTGAATTTCGCCGTTTTGAAGTTGAAACATACTGTCAAACGCAAAAAATAGGATTGCAATATGTAGCTATCAATATGACAGGAAAGGACCGAAGACTACTCCTCGGTCCTTTTCATAATTGACAACGCTTGTTCGAGAAACACTCGTATAGGTATCTTGTGCTTATTGGTATACTCTCTCAGTTCTTCCCGCAATCGCAAAGGCACACGCAAGGTTATCGTAGTTGACGGTTGCTTGGTGTCTATGGGTTTGCGCCCGGCCCCTCGACGCGCTCCTCCGTGTCCATTCTTTTTCTCGCCCGATACTAACATGATTACTGTCTGGTTATTCGCTGCAACAACACGACAGACTCGCGTGCCGAACGAAGTGCCTCGATAAACTTATCTGCGACGCTCTCGCCATTCATATCGACAAGTCGCGGATGCTGCGCCTGTGCCATACGCAGCACTTCGTCGAGTGCGGCAATTTGATTATCATATGGCAGACCATCGCGCCGAACGGTTTCAGCCTCTCCGTGCATATATGCCTTCAAAGCCTTCTTCATGAGCGGCGGCAGGCGGTTGATATGTGCAACCGGCTCATACAGCATTCGCACGATCTCAAGCACGACAACCGTCTCCCCGGCAACGGCTGCCATATAACGGTTTTTGCCTTCAGGCGCATCCATACGGGCGGCTACCTCTGCGCGACGCGATTTGGGAACAGTATATACCCGCGCGATAAAGCCGACCTCTTTGTCAGTACACACGACGAAGTCGTCGGTGAAGCGCGATGCTTCGGACCGACGGCTTCGGTCGATGATGAAAGCTGGATAATCTTTGGCCATAAATTAAATATCTGATTTGTCTAAAAGTAATTGATATTCCAACTCTTCTTCTGAAGGCAGCGAACCGATCTTGCGCATATTGTGTAATGTCCAAAATCGTTCTTCGTCTCGATCTACCGGCACTTTTCGTACAGCCTGAGGTTTTGAATAGATATCATTGAACAGCCGAACTATTTCGTTTTTAAAAGCCTCGATACCCTCGCGCAATCTGATTTTCTGAGCTTTTCTGACTTCTTGGGTACTCATAACGCGACAGATCGTCTGCCCGTCGGTCAAGTGAATGAACACTCGTCCGCTTTCTTGATTTTCATTAATAGCACGAATGTCTGATGCTTTCATATTTTTTTCGGTTATATTTTCAGTTTCGGTATTTTCTTTTTTGTCGTTTTCAATATCACATTCGGCTTTTGCGACTTCGGTCGACTCTACCTCAGCATCGAGTGCCTCCATACGGGCGGCGCAGAAGGAGAGCACGGACATCATCAACTCGTTCGACCGACACAAGGCCAACCTGGCCGCATACGATCAAATACTCAAAGAGCTCGACCCGTCCTACGCCAAGACCCGAGAGCAGGATGAGGAGATCAAGAGGCTGAACAAGGAGCTGGCCGACCTGAAGGGACTGATAAAGTCCGTTCCGACGCTTAACGACATCAAGAGCCTTCTCAAACCGGAAACACCAAAAACCAAGTAATTATGGGATGGAATGCAATAGGGATCGCTCGCGGTTCCAACGGGGACGACGAGCAGATCGACGAGATGCTTGAGAAAGCATATCGCAAAGGTTACAAAAAGGCAATGGAGGAGATGCACGAAGGCTACGGCGAGCGCGGAGGCTATTCCGGAGGCGGACGCGGAGGCTATGGTATGCGTGAGCCGTGGAAAGAAGACGATGACGACGACTATGACTATGGCGAGCGTCGTGGAGTGCGTGGAACCGGTCCGTATTCTCGCTACAGACGTCGGTAGATTATGGACAGACTCGACGTTTACGAGCAGATACCGCGGGGAATGCGTGAATACCTGTCTCACTACGGATGGCATTTCTCGCAAAAGCTCGCGGAATATGCGACGGACCCCAAGCGCATGAAAAACGCCGACGGGTCGTCGCACCGGTGGACGCACGAGGAGGTCAAGCAGGCCCTTGAGCGTAACGGACTGACAATCGAAAAGGCAAAAGGTTACGATTGCATGTACGTCGCCAACATGGCCTACTCGGACTTTTATCCGAAGCCCCTGTCTTCCGAGGCCCAGATCATGCAGTACGTCAAGGCGTACATAGACGATCCGGATGGCGAAGACGGCATAGCTCTTACGAGATACTATGCCGACTGTATCGCCAAAGGCGAGCCTCTGATCTGGGAAGACTTTCTGTAACCGAAGGGGAGGCGCTTCGTCATACGCGCCTCCCTATTTTATATTTTATTCCACTTAAAACAAAGCAATGGACAATATCGAACTGAGAAAATACGCGCTTGAAATCGCGCAGCGGACGACGAAAGACGGTGTAGAGCTTATGGCACGAGCCAACGAAATACTGGCGTTCCTCACGCAGGACGCGTCGGATGAGGCTAACAAAATACGGTTAATCGTTCTTGTTGACAATGGCAATGTATAAGTACGCACTCCGGATGCTCGCCGGAGCCAATCCGCGCGAGGTGATCGAAAGTATGCCCGAAAAGGATTACCGACGCCTGTCTGAGTTTATGAGCGAAGCGAACAGCACTCTGCCACGACGGCAGCGCCGCATGATGAACCAAGAGTTTGCTAAAAGTGAAAGGAAACGACGTTCACATAGAAAAGTATGACTGGCATTTACGTGTATTTTACGCGGTAACATGCTACCATGTGGGCGAAATAATGCTGTCGCTAAAGGACATAGATTGCCCCGAATCGATTCAAAACAGAGTGCAGGAAAATCTTATGCGCTGCGACATGGATACCGGGTTCACGTACTCGAACAAGAAGCTACGCAGCACTGTCATGGTGATCGGGCTTCACTCGTCGCACGCCGAATTCCTGAATTCTTTCGAGCATGAGCTCCGACACTTGGTCGATGACATCGCCGAAACGTTCGGTCTCGATATGGGAGGCGAGCAGGTCGCCTATCTGACCGGAGACCTGAACAGTCTCTTGTGGAAAGACATCCACGAATTCATATGCTGCTGTAACTGTAAAACTTAAGACATGGAACACGAAGAAAAAGAACGGGCCGACAGAATCGCCGACCTGCTCAAGGATTTAGAGATGGAACTGCCTCAGCCAGTATTTGAGTCGATCAGATGCAGATTACTCGATTTGCTGTAAAACTCTTTTGTAACACTACGAAAATGATATTGCCTCATACTTTTACATAATGGTATGGTAAGTAGTAGTGTCTAAAATATTCACTGAGGTTATGTGTCATCTTTCCATCATAATATAAAAATTCTACCTATCCTCAGTTAGTTTACTTATAATTTCTTTTTCGCGATTTTCATCAACACGATCTATTGGTATGCGAGCCGTATAACAAACGAACCGCATCATCAAATGTTCCCGTAATGGAGAAAGTAAATGTGCAACAGGTCTATATTTACTTATACCTTTATATTCAACGGACATGAGCTCTTGAAAATCAACAACCATATATAAATTTGGTTCGATCTCAGAGCAATCTATAAAAAAATAACGATTGATAGTTCTATTATGAATATAATCTGAATACAGCCGTTCTATCCCTTTGCGCTGCTTTTTAGTTATTTTGTCAGAAGGAGTATCTCCCAAAAGCCCCTTATATTCCCTCGATGCTTGAATAACGTCTGCCGCCAAATGCATCGCAGCGACAATCAAATAGGAACAATGTCCCTCGTGTTCCAAATCACATGCGTTGGAAAGTACAATACTCAAAGGATTGCAATCTTTTGTGTACCCCCAATCAACATTGTCTATTATTGACCCTTGCGTCAACTTTTCTATGGAATCAAATTTTTTGAGCCACTCCATGACTGCTATTCCACCAATATACGTTCACCCAAACTATATCCTACATACGCATTTTTAAACTTCTCCGATTTCGCTATTCGACTATAACGCGTGGCAAAAGATTTTGGAGGCGCAATAAATTCTTGTGAATTAAAATCAATTGATGCTGTATCAGGAATTTTAGTTGAAGCTATATTTGTATTACCGTTATGCCAACAGAAAACAGTAGCAGGTAACGGAGATGATTGTGATGCTACCTCGCAAGGTGTGGCCGATGATAGAACACTAATCAACGATAAAGCAATAGGCAAATTATTACTGGCACTCATAACATCAATGCATTTAAATAACTATTAACCTTTCCTTTTGAATCAGAGAATAAATGCCTTAATCTTTCTTCATTCGGGAATCCCGATATAGCATATTGATTATGATGATTAATTGCACCAAACATCCCCTTATCCTCATTCATCCGAGGCTCAAAGTCCAAATATAGTTGCTCATTCTTATTAATCGTATACTGTAAATTCACTTTACCACAAGTCACGGAGCCATCTTTGTCTTTCAAATCTGAACTAATGAATTTGTCAACCATCCATTCTTTGACTGGCTTTTCCAATTCAAGCCATTCAATCTCTTGATTTAATCCATATGCGGCAAATTCATATTTTGGTATGCCAGATTGGAGTCGCTTAATATATTCTACTAACTTATCCAAATCGGTCGCAGAAATAATTATTTTTTGAGGTGTAATTGCCACAGCGGGACCCGGGCTTTCTCTATCTCTAACAATCAACCCCATAGGCGTAGCAGTTGCAAATGCCGAACCCGCTTTTCCGAAAAAATTATTCAGAAAATTTAAGTCTAACATGGGAATCTGCATAGGAGCACTAAATACTCCTACGAAAGAAATAGATACTTGATTTTGTTTCATCTTATCAGCATTTTTTTGCCAATATTACTCTGATACAAAACGTATGTCTAAAACCCAAATATTAAACGCTTACAGTATCTAATAATATTTGACACAAATCTACAAAAAAAACAAAAACATCCTACAAGGGGAATGTCAGCTATTGTAAAGCAAATTTCTTTCCGCTTTAATTGCTGAGTATTAAAATCTTTTTAAAGACTCTTGCACAATGTGCAAACCGTTTCAACCTTTGCATTAAGTATACATAGTCGCCAAGCGAAGGTTTTGGCAAAACAGTATGGCAAAGGCAAGTCTGACAATCAAACAAGAAAAATTCTGCAATAAGTACCTCGAATGCGGTAACGCCTCCGAGGCATATCGTTATGCTTACGATTGCTCGAAAATGAGTGATAATTCTGTTTGGTGTAACGCATCGCAGCTTCTTGCGGACACAAAGGTTGCACAAAGGCTGGAATATCTCAAAAGCCACCTTGCCGAAGCATCCGGCATTACGGCTTTGCAAATCATTCGGGAGCACCAAAAAATCGCCTTCTCCGATGCAACCCGCATTCGTAATGGATGGATGTCGCTTAAAGAGTTCGAAAGCCTTACCGATGACGAAAAGGCATGTATTCGGTCAGTCGAAACAAAACAGACCAAGCGTACCACTCCGATGGGCGACGAGGTGATTGACGAACAGGTAAAAATTACATGCTACGACAAGCAAAAGGCGCTGGACAGTATTGTGATTATGCTTGGTTATAACGCACCGGAAAAAATAGCTAATACAGATAGCAAAGGCAATGATATTCCACAGCCTACTTTTAACGTAGAGCGCCTGTTCCAACTGATTCAGGAGGGGAAAAACAATGAATGATTATTCAGCAATCGGCGATCTTCTGCTGAAAGAAGGTAGTTTGACATTTACGGCTGTTATGTTCGAAGCCGTAAACAGACAGCCGTTCCGAATATCTCCTCACCATCGAATCATTTGTCGCAAGCTCGATCAGGTTCTCCGAGGCGAGCACCCAACCAACCGGGTAATGTTTAACATTCCCCCGCGCCATTCAAAGACAGAGTTGGCAGTCGTATCGTTTTCCGCTTTAGGATTTGCTATCAACCCTAATGCGGAATTCATGCACCTGTCGAGTAGCGACCAGCTTATCACTCGCAACGTTACCAACGTTCGCAGGCTTATGGCGGATCCAAATTATCGGGCTTTTTTCCCTCAGGTCAAACTATCGAATAATGCTAAAGGGAGCATTTCCACTTCCCGAGGCGGCATCATGTATGCAGCGCCATTCATGGGACAGATTACTGGTTTCGGATGTGGTAAACTGGGAGCAAAGAAATTCAGCGGAGCCATGCTCATTGATGACCCGATGAAAGCTCAGGATAGTTTTTCCAACACTATCAAGGAGCGGATTGGAGAATTATGGACATCTACGTTCAAAAACCGGCTAAACGACACACATACGCCGGTCATCGTCACTGCTCAAAGACTTGCCGAGGATGATTTCTGCGGCTATCTAATAAAAAGAGAAGGTACAATCGATGAAGGCGGCGAATGGGATGTAGTCAGATTTCCGGCAATAGTCGACGAAGGGACGAACACGGAGCGAGCTTTATGGGAAGACCGATTCCCTCTCGAAAAGCTACGGCGATACCGAGAATCCGATCCTTTCACGTTCGAGACACAATACATGCAGAATCCGAAGCCGTTGGAAGGCATGATGTATCGGGAGTTCAAGACCTACGATATCATTCCTTACGCGATCGAATCGACACGCAAAGCCTACGTTGACACGGCAGACACGGGCGATGACTATTTATGTGCAATTTGTTATGTAGAACAGCCCGAAGGCAACTACGTCACCGATGTGCTCTATACAAAAAAACCGATGGAGTATACCGAGCCTGCGACGGCCGAGATGTTGTCGAGACAACAGACCGAAGAAGCCTTTATCGAAAGTAACAACGGAGGACGGGGCTTTGCTCGCAATGTGGAAAAACAATGCCGATTGATGGGCAATACCAAAACCCGGATTTCATGGTTTGCCCAGACTGATAATAAACAGGTTAGAATATTCTCGAAATCGGCTGACGTGAACAATATGACCTTTTTCCCGTCGGGGTGGGATAAAAAATGGCCGGAATTTTATCGGGCGGTTATGGGATATATGAAGGAAGGTCGGAATGCTAACGACGATGCTCCGGACGCGCTAACGGGTTGCTTTGAGAAAAGGGAGCCACAAATGCAGCTTGAGGATTTCGAAAACCTAAACATATGGTAATATGGGATTTATAGATCAGCTTTTCACGTACTTTCAAAACAAAACGCTGAATGCTTTCGGCATTGAGCGATCCCTTCTTGAGCTTATCACGGCGCGAGACATCGATCAGGCTATGTCGCTCATGGAAAATCACGATGCGGAAGCTATGAAAGCGATCCGTGAATATAATCCCGAGTTTCACGCCGTAATGAAACGCCTTGATAAAGTACGTAAAGGGCAGGAAAGTTACCGCACTGAAAAGCTCCCCAGAACTCGTCAACGCTATATCAACGAGGTCGAGCTATTTTTCCTGTTGGGTAATCCGATTAAATGGAGAATGTCTGACGAATCGAGCGATCCCGAAGCATTCGCAGCTTTTATGCAGTTCCTAAGAGACCATCGTTTTAATAGCCATATGCGCCAAGCCAAACGGCTGGCCGGAGCCGAGACTCAATCAGCCAAACTATATCATATTTACCGCAATGAAGAAGGTCTTCCTGCTGTAAAAATTGTCGTTCTTTCGAAATCGAAAGGTTATACACTTCGCCCGATGTTCGACCAGTACGGAAGTCTATTGGCCTTCGGCTATGGGTATTATCTGAAAGAAGGCTCGAACACTGTAGAACATTTCGACATCCATACGCCGACATTCGTTTATCGTGCGCGAAAGGCAAAGATCGGTTGGGATGTTACGCCTGTTGTCAATCCATCGGGCAAGATAAACATCATCTACTACCCTCAGGAAACGGCATGGTCCGGACTTCAGCCTCGTATAGATAGAGAAGAAAATATCGATTCAAAAACGGCCGACGTAAATAATTACTTCGCCGATCCTATAGCAGCCGCTACTGCCGATGTTATAAAAAGCCTACCCAAACAAGGAGATCCGGGCAAGGTTGTCCAACTGTCCGATGATAAGTCGAAGTTCGAATATATCGAACCTCCCGTGTCTTCCGAAACTCGGCAACAAGAAAAAGACGACCTGAAAGAGTCTATTCTGTTCGACACTTTCACCCCTGAATTCTCTCCGGAGAAAATGGTAGGTCTGGGGACCCTGAGTGGAGATGCGATAAAGCGCGCTATGGTGCTCGGCTACATCAAACGAGATAACCGTAAAGAAATCTATGACGAGCTTGTAGATAGAGAGAAGAACCTGATTCTTGCGATCATGATGAATGTCACTCACATTCATATGAGAGATCAACTGGCAAGCCTCAAAATCGAACATGAATTCGCCGAACCGTTTGAGGAAGACGTGCAGAACAAATGGTCCGCAATAGGCAAAGCATATCAGGATGGCGTCATTTCACTGGAAAAGGCGGTCGAGATGCTCGGTCTTGCGGATAAGCCGGATGAGGAAGTTGAAAAAATCAGAGGTTTTAATGACTTAAAACAATGAAAGGGTTTGCATAATGTGCAGAGTGTTTCCAATTTTGGTCCATGAAAGTACCAACTCACACAGCAAAGGTTGCTTTTCCTTTTTTAGGATTCAAAGCACGGCCAATATTGCGTGAAGTACGATGCGAAAAATGCGGGCGGAAACTCGCGGAAATGCAAGGAATAGCTCAAATAAAATGCCCTAAATGCGGACATTTATCGATGTATAGGGCTTAACATACGACAGAAGAGTGCCACAGAGCGCCAATATCCCTTCTCGGGGAATTGGCGCTTTTTTCATTTAAAAACACAAAATATGAAAGAAAAAATTCTAACAGCGCTGAAAACCAAATACTCCAATCTGGGGTTCAGCTCAAAGGTTCTGGACGGGATCGCCTCGAGTATCGAAAAATCCGTCACCGATGAATCGCAGATCGAAACCGCTGTCGGCGGGATCGAGTCTATTCTGAAAGTTTTTCAATCCGACTTTGACAGGGCACGCACCGAATATGGCACTCTGAAGGGTCAGTACGATGAGCTGAAGAAAAAAGCCGAGGCATCATCTGCCAACGAGGGCGGGCAGAATGAGAAAAACGAACTCGACAAAGAACCGGAATGGTTCACACGCTACAAGCAAGAACAGGAGGAGCGCTACGCAACCATCAAGAGCGAAAGCGAAGCTCTGAAAGCCGAAAAGGTTCGGGCCGAGCGTGAAGATTTATTCCGGTCTGCGGCAAAAGCGGCGAATGTCAGCGACAAGATGCTGAACGATCTTTTGGGGCTTGCAACTGCGATGAACAAGGAAGCACCCGATGCCTCGGAAATCAAAGACAGATTCTCGTCAATCCAGTCAAGATTCATCGCCGCCGGACTCGAGGGGAAAGAATCGGCATTTCCTCTCTCCACGTCGGAATCTCAGAGTAAAGAAGAGGCTAAGGCGTGGGCCGCAAATCTGCCGGACAAAAACTAAACACACAAAAAAACATGGCTATCGAATTCAAAAGGACCAAGTACAAGGGCGGGTTCCCTGTATTCTGGCGTGGCAACCGTGAAGCACTCCCCTGTGATTTCACACTCAAAGGCACATACCCGGAGGGGACACTCCTCAAAGAGGGTACTCCCATCAAGCTCGACTTCGCTAACATGGAGTGTAAAATCTGCAAAAGCGCACTCGTCGTTACGGGAGGGACCACATCCGCTCCTCGTGTCGTCAAAGGCTCCATGTTTCAGGTAGGCGACACCGTTAAAATCGGCGAATCCAACTCGACGATCAAAAGTATCGACACTACGAACGCTGATTACGATGTGCTGACGTTCGCAGCGGCCGTTACCGGAGCAACGCAAGGCGCAACGCTTCTGTCAGACGACGATCTGCCGGATGCGGTCATCGAGACGACGAAAGAATACACGACGAAACACGGATTTCCAGTCGTGTCGGCCGCCTACGGTGCACGCATTCTCAAAGATGTAGCCTATCCCGTACCGGAGGCATGGCTGGAGGGATATTCACTCAAAAACAACCACGAAATCAAGTATATCAGGCAGTAAAAGCGAAAAACAATGAACGAAGCTACCTATTCTTCTATTTTCAACGAGCTCACCAAAGAGGTGCAGATTCGCATAGACACAGCTTCTGAGCTGCGTAAGCGCCTGTTCGATCAGACCGTTTACGACCAGTACCTCGATTGGGACACTCCTACAATCGGTTTCAATTTCGAGGAACTGATAGGTTCCTACAATCTGAGTGTCGCCGCCGCAACACTGGATTCTCACGGCAAGGAGCCCGTTATGGGGACCGAAGGACTGGAGACCCTGAGAGAGAAGGTCATGACGCACCAAATGTCCTACCCCATGCCCATCGAGGAATACAGAAAGGTACTCCAGATTCTGGATTCCCGCATGGTTTCGGACCAAGTTAAAAAGCGTCAACTCATCGACCTGATGTGGGGTAACGTGACAAAGGTCGTCAATTCCGTACAGGCGAAGCTCGACATCATTTTTCTCGGAGCCCTCTCCAACAAGGGTATTTTCACTTTCGACAAAAACAATAACCCCGAGGGTGGCGTGCGCGGGAGCATCGACTACAAAATGCCCGACGAGAATATCGCAACTGCGACGACGGAATGGAAAGACTCGAACAAAGACTCTGTCGACACGCTGGAAGATATTCAGGCCGTTCTCGACGCTGCTCAGGATAAAGTCGTATTCGACAAAATCCTGTTGTCACAAAGCCGGCTCTCTTTCATCCTGAGAAACAAGAAAATGAAGTCGGCCGTATTCGGGTCCGACAAGTCGTCCACGCCGTTGTTGCTCGCCAATCTGAACGAGTTCATGCGTTCGAACGGATTCCCGACATTCGAGGTTATCCGTCGCATGACTCGTATTCAGGATAACGGCAAGCTCGCGGAATACAAGCCGTGGAATGACAAGAATCTCGTTTTCGTGCCGGCAGGAAAACTGGGGGTCATCAAAAACGCCTATGCCGACAACGAACTGCGTGAGGAACCGGGAGTGACCTACTCAAATTACGGACGCATCCGCATTTCTCAGTGGGGCGTAGGTGAAACGCAGGGCTCGAACGGCGTAGAATTCACGAAAGCGCAATCTATTTCGCTTCCGGTGATCACGGAGATCAACGGAATTTACTCTCTGACCGTAGAATCGTGACGGTAAGTGACTACATAAGGCAGAAGTTTCAGCCTTTCGGAACTATTTCGGAGGCTGATCTTCTCGACATTCTTTCCGATGCCGGTATGGAGGCAAACGATGAACTGACGTCTGAAAACAGAAACGAAGTTTCTATCGCTATGACTCGTTTCATCCCGTCACTCTTTCTCCGCCCCCAATCGGTATCGGAAAACGGTTTCTCCGTCTCGTGGGATTTCGATGCACTGAAAGATTATTACCTGTTCATGTGCAAAAAGAATGGAATCGAGCCGGATGCCGGAGCTGCGGGGATAAGCACGATAACCGATATGTCTGACCTTTGGTAATGTATTACTCACCGCACATCCTGCAAATCAGAATAGACCCGGTTATACAGTATGACGAATCGGGCAATCCTTCCGTATCTGGCACGCCGGAATGGAAGACTATAGCGAGGTGCAGGTGCGATGACAAGACTACTAAAGAATTCATTTCGGAGAATGGCCACGTCTATCGCCCTAACTACCATGTGGTATACGAAGGCGAAAGAATCGAAGCCGGTGTTTACGCACGATGCCTCAATGACGACGGGTCAATCAGAGGCGAAGGACAGGTATATCAACCTTCCTCATGCAACTACTTGGGTTACTCGGAAGTATGGATGTGACCTATGACTTTTCGGATATCGACGGTATCATCAATGAATTTATCAACGAGATAATATCTCGGATGGTAGAATTCGGAGAGGAAGCTACGGCGACAGCCGTAAGTCGAGGCCGATACCAAAACATCACGGGTAATCTGAGAAGTTCCATCGGCTACATAGTCTCCTATAATGGTCGGGTGGTCCGTGAAGGCGGATTCAAGCAGGTGACCGGACGCGGAGAAAACATGCAGAAGGTGGACTTTACGACCAAACGAGGAAAGTCAGTTGTTTTCTGGGCAAAGGGCCGCTCAGGTGACGGTTCGGAAGGTAGCCAGACGGGAATGGACTTCGCGCGGGCCATAGCCGCCGAATACCCGAAAGGAATCACATTGGTCGTAGTTGCAGGAATGGACTATGCGAGCTTTGTCAACGCAAAAGGATTCGATGTGCTGGATAGTGCAGAAATACAGGTAAGGCAAATGATTGCAGCATGATAACGACGGGAGACATAAAAAGCATTTTGTCAGAAGACCTGAAGAAATACGGGTTCAAGACATATCTGCAAGACACATTCCCCGACGGCGAGATAACTGACGAAAGAATAATTATTCGCTGCGGAGAATTGTCGCCCGGAACTTATTGGGAAAGCTCATATGCTCATTTGAACATCTGCGTGCCCGATCTGTACGGTATGGCCAATACAAGGCGCTTGACCGAGATCGAGCGAATGTTCAAACGCATGAAGAAAACCTTTCGCTTTGACGGTTCCGTCTGCCGATACATGGAGGACGGGACGAGCCAAGAAAAGGATGAAGCCCTTAAGTGTCACTTTGTAAACGTAAGATTATTATTTGAAATGTTAAACGTAAACTATTAAAACTATGGCAACAACATTTTCTGCTGTCGACATTAAGCAGCTTTGGTATGCTGAGACTACGGCTGTTACCGCCGATCTGACCGGCGCCATTCTTGCGACCATCCTCAGAACAGCAAAGGAGGTCAAAAACGTTCATCAGGACACATGGTCAATCGAAGAAGCTGAGCCGTCCGTAACATCGTACAAAAATCAGATTACAGGCAGCAACTATCGTCAGACAAAAGAGATGGGCGATTTAGTCATGTCGTTCACGATCGGACAATATGACTATGCTACGAAAAAGGACCTGATGGGCGGTACGCTCATCGATACCGACAAAGGATGGAAGCGCGAAAGAGGTGTCGTAGACATCTACAAGTGCATGATCGCCCTGACCGAAGACAATCAGTACGTCGTATTCCCTAAAGCGACCTCTATCACCCGTGAGGCCAACACAGATGGAGCAATCGGCTTGGCCGTATCGGCAACGGCGTTGGAACCGGATAATTCTGACGTATCCTCGGAATATTGGTTCGATTCTTCGGTGGTTGTTGAAGCGTCATCACTCAGCAATCTGAGCAGCAAGTAATCATTCATTATGAACCAGAAAAAGGGTAAAGGAGTCAGGGATTCCCTTACCCTTTTATTTCATTAACGACCATGAAAAACGAAGCAGCAAAAATAGTTTCCGAATCTCTTATCGGAGCAAGTTATGTGACCATCACAATGGGCTCGAAAGCGTACACCCTTTATCCGCCGACTATCAAAAGATTGTGCCAAGCGATTCGGCACTTCGCGGCAATAGACATTCAGGGAGAAAGCATATTGGACGCTCTCGGGGAAATGCCGGACGCAACAGAACACATACTAAAAGGTCTTTCCTGTCTTTTGTGCGGGAACGAGAGTCTGGCAGAGGAATTATCGGAAGGTTCTTTCGTCGAGATGAAAATAGCTTTAAAGGAGGCGATCTGTCTGGTCGGAACCGACCCTTTCGAGTGTGCCGCTTTGGCGAGGAGCGTCGCCGAAGTGGCAGCAAAGATGAGGTAATCGGAAACGAAACGATGATGGGACAGATCGCTTCGTTTATGGAAAACCTTCGCTTGTCCTATACGGAAGTATTCGAGATTATCCCCTACCGAAACCTTCTAATCATGCAGAAAGATAAGCTCCATATAGTATACGGCGACAAAGTAAAAAGAATAAGCGGGAAGGAAATGGCCGCTCGCCGAAGCAAGAAAAACTCTAATTAAGATGGCTAAACTTAAATTTGAAACGACGGCTAATTTAAAGCCTATCGACGACCTTCTTATTCGTATCAAGGAGTTGGAGCAGCATATCGCCTCGCTCAAAAAAGAGATGCGCTCGATCAATGCCGCAGACCCTAAAATAGACCCCTTGCTCAAAGACCTGAAGGCGTCGAAAGAGGAAATAAACAACCTGGTAGCGGAAATCAATCGGATCAAGCAGGCTCAGTTGGACAGACAACGCGAGCAGGAACAGGCTGCGACTCGGGAGAAAGAATCCATCGCCTCGCTGCTGCGGGCCTATGAAGAATTGCGTCAAAAGGTAGCCGATACCGCGAATAAAAGCACCTCGCCAAGTTCCGGAGCGAATAATGCCCCGTCGATCAAAGAGGAAACGCAGGCTTACGATGAGCTTCTCAGTAAAATAAGAACCCTATTGGGCAGCCGGGAGGAAACCATTGCCTCAATGCTCAGAGAAGAGAATGCGATTCGTCTGATTAAGAAAGAGCTAAAAGGCTTGCAAAAGCTCGAATCCGACGGCATAAATCTTACGGAAGCCCAAAGACAGCGGAGAATCCAACTGACAAGCTCTCTCGAAGAACACAAGCAATCGGTTTCACAGCTCAAGCAAATACTCGCGAACGAAATAAAATCCGAGCAGGCCGTTCGTGGCTCGATGAATGAGATGTCGCAGTCTTTGGGAACAATGCGCATGTTTTACAGGACCCTGAACGAGGAAGAGCGCAATTCTCAATTCGGCCAAGAACTTTTGAAGCGCATCCAACTGGTCGATACGAAAATAAAAGAATTGGATGCATCGATCGGCAATCATCAGCGCAATGTAGGCAATTATGCCTCGCATTGGGACGGACTCGGGTTTTCAATCCAACAAGTAGCACGGGAACTCCCCTCTATTTCTTATGGCCTGAATACTTTTTTTGTAGCTATATCCAATAACCTGCCTATTTTGGCTGACGACATCCGGCGAGCGATAGCGAAATATAAAGCCGCTGTTGCTGAAGGGAAAGCGGCTACCCCTGTATGGAAACAGGTCGTAAAATCCATCTTATCATGGCAAACGGCATTGGTAGGCGGGATCACCCTGCTCACTCTTTACGGGAATGAAATCGCCGACTGGGTCGAGGAATTATTTAAAGGCAAAAAACAAATCGATGCAGCAGCGATTGCCCAAGAGCATCTCCACAATGCAATAAGCAAGGGGACTACTGATGCTCAACGGGAAATAACAAAACTGGATTTGCTGTACAAGGCAGCCACTGATACTTCCAAGGCATACGATGAGCGTCGGATTGCCATTGAAAAGCTACAAAAAGAATATCCTGCGTATTTCGGCAATATGAATGCGGAACTGATTGCGGCCGGTATGCTTAAAAATAAATACGATGAATTGCGGGCCTCTATTATCGAAATTTCCAGAGCAAAAGCAGCGCAGGATGTTTTGTCGGAAAATCAGGGTTCTATATTAAAAATTCAGAGTACGGATGAATATAAGGACGTATTATCCTATGCTCAAAAAATAAGAAGCACGCAGGCCAAAATCAACGAGCTAAAAAGTAAAGGGATCGAGGAAGATTCTCCCCTAATAAAGGGACTTAGGATTAATATAAGCAAGCTATGGAATAGTATCGAGAAGTCAAGCAAAGAAATCGGGAAAAAGTTGGAGTTGCCCGAAGACGCATTTACGGACATCAGGCAATATATCGAGGTTCTAAACAAGGCAAACGGGGAATTGGCCAAGACTGCCGAGACCTTATACACACGCGAATCGCCTGATGATAAAAATAATTATGCCTCTAAATTGCAAGAAGGACAAAACAAAGTAATTGCGACCCGGGAATCCCTTGCGGAAATCCTGAAAGCGAATGAGGCCGCACTCCAAAATTCGCTTCTTGGGATTATGGCCGAAGGGCAGGAAAAGGAGCTCGCACAACTGGATAACGCGACCCGGGAAAAACTCCACAAGATCGAAGAGGCTCGCCAAAAGACCATCGCCGCTTATGCCACCAAAGGACAAGAGCCTAATCCCGACAAATTGGCTAAGCTGGATGAGACGAAAGCGAACGAGGAAAAAGCCGCGGAATCAGAACGGGCCGCCATTGTCGCAAAATATGCCCAGCAGGAAGAAGAGCTTTGGCGCAGCGTGGCCGATGTTTTTTTGTCGGAAGAAGACCGCAAGCGGCAAGGTATTCAAAAGACGTTCGACGAATACCGCAGACTGGCGGAATCGCTGCTTAAGGGTGGCTCTATTGGAGAAAGCGAGTATAATGCCCTCGTGGGCGAAATAGGAAGGGCCGAGAAACAAGCAGCCGTTTCCGATCTGCTTCAAAAGTATCAAAGCTACACGGACAAACGGATTGAATTGGAGCGTCTGTTTGATGAAGAAGAAAAAACATTATTAGCTAACCGTACCGCAGAAAATGCAGATACGATAGACCGATCTTTGAATGAACTGGCCCGCCGCCGCGCCAAAGAATTAGCCGAAATGGATTACCTGGCACAAGCCGGGCAAAGTTTGTGGGGCCGTTTGTTCGATAATTACTCCAGCTATACGAATAAACAGCTACAGGAGATCATCGTTCATGCACAACAGGTCTTGGACTATGTAAATAATACGAAGTTCGAGGATATATCCCCCCGGTTCGGTATGTCTGTGGAACAGTTGCAGAACCTCAAAACCAATGCTGCTGACTTATCGGCAGCATACGACGCATTAGGCGGGAAACTGGAGCTATTGGACAAACAAAATCCATTCGGCGCCATGATTCGCTCGTCTCAGTTGTTGAAGAAAAACACGGCCGAAGTAGCAAAAGCGGAACGGGAACTCGCGAAAGCACAAGCCAGCGGCGATAAACAAGCCATCGAAGATGCCCAAAAAAAGCTGGAGGGATTACAGCGGCAACAGGCATTATTAAAAGGCAATTTAAAATCCGCAGCACAGGCGGCAACGTCTTATTTGGGCGAAGTAGGCGATTCATTGCAGCGAATCGGCGAGGCTGCGGGGGATGCCGATCTCGCCAGTTTCGGCAAGGCGCTTTCCGAAGTTTCCAATATAGCGGATAGATTTATATCCGGCGATGCTATCGGGGGAGTAATATCGACTATTACAACCGGACTCTCTGCGATCTTCTCCAGTCAGGCCAAATACCGGGCCGCTCTTAAACAGATGCACGACGATCAAATCGCCTTTGCTCACGAATACAGGCTTCTGTTATCGGATATTCGCTTGGAAGCAGAGGGAGCATCCAATGCCTTTAGCGATGATATTTTTGCTAAAGGTATCGCCGCCCTGAAAGAGGCGGGCGACCTTTACAAAAATTTTATCGATCAGGTCAATAAAGATGAAGGCATACAGGCCAGTCGGCAGGGGCCATTGGGAAAAATCCAGCAAATAAAGCAGGAAATCAGGGGAATTAATACCGACTTGCAGAATATTTGGATACAAACCCGTCATGGAACTTGGTTCCGTTCGGCAAAAGGCGAATATCTCAAAGACCTATACCCGGAACTGTTCGAGGGCCCGGAAGAATTGGGAGGCTTCAATGTCGAAGCGGCCCGCGCTCTTTTGGAAACCAATAATCAGCTAAACGATGAAGCAAAAAGGCAACTTCAGGAAGTTGTAGATTTGTATGACCAATGGCAGGAAGCCGAAGACCAATTCAAAGAATATTTGAACTCTACCTTCGGGGAGATCGGGGATAGTTTGGGCGATTCTATCGTGGAGGCGTTTAAAAACGGGACGGATGCGATGGAAGCGTGGGGGCAGAGCTTTAATAACGTGTTGGAAAAAGTAGGGAAACAGATGATGCAAACACTGTTTTTTCAGAAATATTTTGACCAACTCGAAGCGGATTTGACTCAACTATATACTGATTACGGAGATGATCCGAACGTATTGGCCACAAAAATACCTGAATTGTTAGGAACCTTTTTCGGGGGAATGGATGATGTTGTGGGGAAAGCTGAGAATTGGTGGAAAACATGGAATGAAAAAGCTAAAGAGTATGGATTCGATCTGCTCGGGAATGATACGGAAAAACAATCCGCTACTTCCCGGGGGTTCCAAACGATGTCCCAAGATACTGGGAATGAGCTTAACGGTCGATTTTCGGACTTGCAGATGAAAGGACAGCAGATTATTGATATCAATACAGGTATCCGCGATATCGCATCCGAATTACGGCAGATTCAGGTGGAATCCCTCTTAGAACTCCGAGGAATAAATGAAAATACCGGAAATACGGTAAAAATACTGAAAATGCATACTTCTATGCTCTCAAAAATTAGTGACAACACAAGTAGGATTTGATTATGACTGAAATGCTTATCAACAAGCAGGACGCATCGACTTTCGGCGTCCGCATGGGGGATGGTTTCTTAGATGCTATATGTTCCCCCCTCCCTTTAAAAGAATTCGTTGAAAATTCCAGCCGCCTTGAGGACGGGAAAAGGGTACTGTACAACTCACCCAAGATCGACGAGCGGGACGTTACCCTCACGTTCAACATTCACGGCGATACTGAGGAAGAATTTACCGCTAACAAGGCGACATTCGAGCAAATATTGTACTCAGGAAAAGTAGAGATTCATCTGCCGGTTACTGGGAAAACCTATCGGCTTACCTATCTCCGTTCCCAATCGTATGCGCAAAATATAGCTCGTACTTCCTGCTCTGTATCGGTAAAATTTAACGAGCCGAACCCGAGAAACAGAGAAGCAAATGACTCAAGTATTTTATTATAGTTAAAAGCAATACAAAATATAATTACATAATAAATATTTACCACGGGGGGGGTAAAATTTTCTTTATATTTGCCCAAACAAACTTCAATTTTAAAAACTATGAGAAGATTTTTACTAATGTTCGCAGTTGTGGCTGCGATGGTATTCACAGGGTGTTCGGACGATGATAACAAAGTATCAAATCCTCTATCGGGAACCACATGGGAACATACGGAGGATGGCATTCTAACTTCATTATCATTTAATGACAGTGAGTGTCGTCTTGTTATAAAGTATGCAAGTTCATCCACTAATTTTCAGACAACTATTTATACATATACATACGATGAACCCAAAGTAACATTAAACCCTCTGGAGGAAGAACTGGCTGTTATGGAAGGTATTATATCCGGTTCAGCTATGGTAGTGACAAATACTTCTTCGGGGAAAGAAATAGGGGTCTTCATCAAACAATAAATTAAGAGGCAGAAAGAGGCTTAACATTCGATAAACGATAGGAAATTACCAATAAAGGCCCGCTGATGCGGGCCTTTATGGTATTGGCAATCACAGCATCGCGGCTGTTTTTCGTATCTGTTGTAGCACTGCCGAAAGGCCGGAATCACGGCGGGCGGTCTGCATGTTGTAACGAGTTTGCATGTTTAACCAAAAGATAGCCTCAATATCGAGCGCAGCTTCAATCTTTAAGGCTGTTTCTGCCGTTACGGAACGCTTCCCGTTTGCAATCTCATTCAACGCAGTATAGGGCATACCGATCATTTCCGCAAATTTACGTTGCGAAATATTGCGAGCTTCCAGTTCCTCTTTCAGCGCTTCGCCCGGATGAGTGGGTAAATATGGAATCAAATCATTCATGCCATATACCCTCTTATTAACCGTTGCCATAGCCAATCTTATTTATAATGATTACTAATATCCAATATCAAACAAACTGTTATTATCTCTTGTTCGGCAACATGGCGCACTCGAAATTCAAGCCTGTATTTAGAATTAATCCTAACCGATGAAATACCAGCCTTGTCACCCACTAATACTTCATAGTTCAAAGAATGATGTTGGTACAATGATTCAATACTCGAAGCCGCCACAAGTTTATCTACACAACGTTTGTATGCTCTCACTACTTCCGGCTGAAATCGGTGCTTTTTATCGCTTGTTCGCCCCAGTTCGAACAACTCCCGTAAATACTCCTTGTCGAATTCTATAAACATCGTTGCCTTATTGTTTACGATGCAAATATAATGCTTTTCTAATATAATTCACAAAAAAAGTGAACATTCGTCATATCCCAAACTGTTTCCCCCGCTATCTTTCAAAATTAATTTATCTACCCTCTTTTTATCATCAAATTAAAAACATAAAAATCAACAACTTGCAAAGCCGTTTGTACAATGTGCAGAGTATTTCAACCTTTGAGATAGTCATACCATTTACGCCTAAGAGGAATGATTATCTACAATAGAAACGGAGTCGAGCTGATCGATGCGCCAGTCACCTCGTCTGCCGTCCGCAAACGAGTATTGATGGGCGACAACTACGTCTCCCTGCCCTTTTCCCATGACACCTATATAGACTTTGCTCCGGGGTCCTATATCATCTATAACGGTCTCAAGTTCGAGATCATCGACGTCGACAAGAATCGCCCTACTCGAAATGCCACTACCGGCGGCTGGGACTACACACTCCAGTTCGACGATCAGGAGCGCCACATGACGCGCGCCATTGTATTTTGGCTATCGCAAAAGCCTCGGGAGGCGGTTTTCCATGACACGACCGATTTGCAGTCTTTCGGAAATCTGATCGTGGAAAACATGAATGCCTTTGTGCCTGCTAAAAACTGGAAGATGCGCGATCTTTCCGACGAATTGAAAGAAGGTACGAAGCTCGTTTCATTCAACGGCGACACATGCTGGAACGCCGTCAACACAATCGCCGAGACTTTCGGTGTCGAGTGGTGGACAGAACAAAGCGAAGGTTATATCTACCTGTGCTTCGGGAAGCTGGAGATCGGAACCGAGGAAGATTTCGTAGAGGGAGACGTTATCACGTCTATCCCATCGCGGAGAGGTGACGACAGCAACTACGGCACGCGCTTCTACGTGTTCGGATCGACGCGCAACCTGACGGAGGACTACGGTCAGGCCGATCAGGGCGGAACGACCAATCATGTCTCGGAAATTCGGCTCAGGCTGCCGGGTGGGCAGGAGTATATCGATGCGCGGCCCGATATGGCATGGAACGACGTGGTCGAAAAGTTCGTCGTATTCGAGGACATTTACCCTAAAAATACGGATACTGTCACCTCAGTCGAGAAAGTGAAGCGACAGACTGATAGCGGAACCGAATATGAAGCTCGGGTAATCTACGCGAAAGACACGCCTTTCCTTCCGACCGATCTAATCCCGGGCGAGACCCTGCAAGCCGTCATTACGAGCGGTGCTCTTTCGGGCCGGACGTTCGACATACAACTCGGCGCTGCGTTCGACGATCCCGACACATGGAATCCGGAAACAAATCCTTTCGACCGCAAGTTCGAGATCGTGGCAGACGTGGAGACGACCGGTGAGCAGGAGATCATCATTCCCAACGACAATCTGGACATCGAGCCCGGCAATACCTTCGTATTGACCGGTATTAAGTTACCCGGAGCGAGAATCGGGGAGGCCGAGCAGGAATTGTTGGAAGCAGGAACGACGTGGGCCCAGAAAAACAGCAAGGACACGAGCGTATACGATTGCCCTACCAATCCCGTATACTGTCAACTGAACGATAAGAGCTACGAACTCGGACAGAAGGTGCGCCTCGTAAACGAAGCTCAATTCGGGAGCAGCGGCCGTAGCTCCCGTATTCAAGGCTACGAAAAGTCGCTCGACAACGAGTATCAGGCAACCTACACGGTTGGCGACAATACCGCCTATTCCCGCTTGGGCGAGATTGAGAAGGATATTCAAGAGGCAGCCTATGCGGAACGGATCGGAGTGACCAATGGCGTCGGAATCTACCTGATTCGCGCAAAATATGACCAGACGCAGCCAACAGACTACAATGCGTACTCGGCAGCGGCCGCCGACGAGAAGTTCTTGAGCAGAAAAAAGAACGATACGGCCGAAGGGATAATCACCTTCGCAAAAGGCATATTGGCAAACACCCTCTCGAGCGAGAAATTCGTATCGGGCAATGAAGGTAAGGGTCACAGCACATGGATCGACGATGACGGAGTATCGCATACGGAGGTCGATCAGGTGAAGGCCCGAAAAACCGTTGTTTCGAAGCAAATAGAAGCCGAAGAAGGCAATGTCACCGAACTGACCAGCACAAATATCGAAGCGACCGTATTGACTGTACTGGACAAGATCATAGCGAAAGATCAAACGCTTTCGGGGAAAATATCGTCGGCTAAGTTTCTGTCGGGACTGCTCGGATACGGGTGGATGATCGACACGCAGGGCAACGGCGAGCTGCATTCGCTATCGATTCGGTCCTTCCTCGAAGTCCCCGAGCTCCGGTATAATCAAGTGCAGGTAATAGGCGATGAGCTATGGGTAACGGCCGGTGGTGTCATATCCGATGTACAGGCAGCTGACTCGGGCCGCTATACTATCACGCTCAAGCTGGAGGAAGGACAAACCAACCCCTTTGCTGCGGACGATATTCTGAGAGGCATATACCATGTTTCCACCGGTTTCTCGACGATCCAAATGCGGGTAGACAGCGTAGCAGAAGACGGAACGATGACCGTCACGCCTCGGACGCCCGATCTCGTACCGCAAAAATTCATGAACATAGCCAAGACGGGCAACTTCACGAATGCGGCCCGTCAGCGAAGCATCCTGATTTCATCCAAGCAGGGCCGCATTCAGTTCATGGCCGACGTGAACGATTGGGAAATCGCTCCGTCGATGGTCCGAATGATTCTGGGCGACACGTCGGGATTCGTACATCCGTCTTTCGGCGATACGTCGGGCTACAATGCCTTTCTGGAGAACATTCTGATGACCGGCCGAATTTTCCAGAAGTCGGCCGATGGCACGACCACCAAGCCCGTCGCCGTGAACAAGGGCGAATGGGAAGCCGGAACATATTACTATTACGATGAAGTAACCCATAAAGGCTCGCTGTGGTTATGCACCGCAGAATCTACGTCAGAAGAACCTTCTGCGTCCTCCATAGACTGGGTAGAGGAAGTAGCATCGGGCTCTGGATCACCGGGCCCTGCGGGGCCGGCACTTCGTAGCCGGGGCGTATGGTCGGCCTCGGAAACCTATATAAACGGAGGCGAGTTCAGGGATTGGGTATTGTACGGGGAACACAACTACCGCTATGTAGTCAAAGAAGGTGTAGCTACGGTTCCTGCCGGCACGCTGCCCACAGACACGGCATACTGGACGCCGTTCAACGAAATGGAACCGGTGGCGACGAGGGTTCTGTTGGCCGACGACGCATGGATCGACATACTGAGCACGAACGGAATCCGTATCGGAAATAACGGATGGGAGCTGACCGACGGGGAGATTCGGCACAAAACAAGCGGGCTGAAGCTGACCAAAGACGGAAAACTGGTTGCTCCTAACGGCTTGAGCCTCGTCGTAGGGGAAGAGAACATAGACGATTACACCCAGCAAAAGATCGATTCTGTTGAGATCGGAACGGTGAATCTGATCGACAAAAGTGAAGAAATTGTATTGATAGCCGGAGCCACCCAAACATATGCTTATGTGCAAAAAAAACTACACGTTTGTCCGGGCGACGAGTTTGCTTTATCGATCGAAAATATCGGAATATCAGCCGGAAATCCGACAGAATTCACAGTCCTGATTATAGATCAGAATATGGCTAAGGAATTGTGTCGGCGAATCCTGACTCTCGACAATAGAACAGCCGTATTTGAAATTCCTGTTGACACGGAGGAACAGGATGGTTATATTCTGTTTTATGCAGGAAAGGCGGGGCAAACAAATAACAACTCGGTCACCTATCACAAAGTCATGCTCGTCAAGGGCAACCGCCCAGCCCTAACATGGTCGCCATCGTTGAATGATCAGAAAGCCCAGACTCAGGAGCAAATCGATTCGATTCAGGTCGGAAGCGACAACCTGATGGACGATACTCAGCGTCCTAATCCGAGCAATACCGAGCTTTGGAATAAGACGGTCTCGGCATCTGTATGGGGAGAGGTAGGTGAGTTCGTAGCTGTAAAGATAAGAGGGCAATGGGGCCGCCTATGGCAGTCCATCGCCGAAGGATTCATTGGAGGACAGCAATACCGGTTCTCATGCTGGGTCAAGCGCGACGCGTCGATGGAAACCACTGAGACCAAAGCGCAATTTTCTGTGGGAAGAAACGCCGTGACAATCATATCCGCGACGCTCGACGGCGTGAAACTCGGCGCGGGCGGATCAACAGGAGTATTCAGCGGAAAGTCACTCGCTGGAATTGTAATTTCGGCAGATACTTTTCAACGTCTCGAATGTATATTCGAAGCAAGTGAAACAGTGCCCGGTGATAGTTTTCGACTCGAATTCTACACGTCGAACTATCAAACGAATACCCCTTGCGGAGTCGTTTATGGCTATTATTTGGTTAAAGGCAACAAAGCGACGGACGATTGGCGTCCGTCGCTGAACGACACTAAAAAGGCCATAGCTGCGGCTCAGGCCGCCGCCGATCAGGCTAAAGAGGACGCTGCGGCCAGCGCTCAAAAGCTCGAGGATTGGTCGTCCGACGAATTGATCTCTCCCCCCGAAAAGCCGGGCCTTGTGCAACAGAAGGCCGACATCGAATCCGAGTATGGCGAGATCGGCTCGCAAGCCGACCGCTACGGAATTAAAAGCTCGACCTACTGGACCGCTTATAATAGCGCGTACACGTTGGCTATACAAGCGCTGACGAAGTACACAGCCTCGACTCCCGAAAGCATTCCGGTCGAGGCCGACTACGACTACATCGCGGCATACTATCCCAAGCGGCAGATCATGCTCGACCAGATTGCGGCTGCGGCGCAAGCATATACAGACGGCTTACAGTTCGGTTCGGTAAATTTGATCGACGGCAGTGAGGCTATCAAGATAACGGCAAGTGCTTCGGCTACCCATGCTTATTTACGTTTCCCGCTACACGTTCGTCCGGGGGATGAGTTCGCTCTTTCGATAGGCTCTATTGAAATTCTTGCCGGAAATCCTACGGAGTTTTCATGCAACATTCTAACTTACCAAATGGACAGACCGCTGGCACACAAACAACTGACTTTGGATAATAGAACGGCTGTCTACAAAATATTGGAGAAAGAACAAGAGCAGGATGCGTGGTTTCTGATGTATGCGGGCAAAGAAACTCAAACCAACGGAGTTTCAGTCATCTATCACGAAGTCATGCTTGTCAAGGGTAACCGTCCGGCCCTAACGTGGTCTCCGTCATTGAACGATCAGAAAGCCCAGACTCAAGAAATGGTTGACGCCTCCCTCCCTGCGACGCGAAATCTGGCCCTGAAAACCGAGGGACAACTCGATTTCGATGCGTCATCTTGGGCGGGGCTATATCTCGACTTGGCCGAACAACCCGTAATCGGACAACAATATGTGCTTTCTTGGGATGACATACAATTTACGGAAACAAGCCATCCCGTTATCCGACTTTGGATAAATAGCTTTACGGGAGCCGTCAACCTGAAGGAGGTTACACAAACAGGCTCGGGATCGGTCGTCGTGACTATACCCGATACTTTGCTGACAGACCAGACCTACCGAATCCTTTTCGGGGGCAGTGACGGTGCAATGACCGGCTATGTTAAAAATCCTATGTGGTCCAAAGGCAACAAGGTCATGCCTTGGACACCGGCCATAGAGGATGCTCCGAACGAGATCCGCGAGGAGGCAAAGGCTACGGGCATTTATCTCTCCGAAAAGAAAATCGACGTAGTGGCCGACCGCTTTCGCATTACATCGACTGCCGGCCGGGAGATCATGCGGGCCGATGCCGGCGGTAACCGCGTGAGCATGGAGAACCTCGACGTACAGGCGGGAGCGACAATCGGACCGGTCAAAGTAACTGAGACGGGATTGGCCGTAAAGGCCGAAGGCGAAGAATTGCAGACTGTAATAAGCAATCGGGAGTTCGGCAGTCTGTCCGACGCTTTGGTCACCGGGAAAACTTCAATTGTCGCCCTTACCGCTCCATCTGTATCTCAACCTGGCGGGCAGTTCGACATGGGAACTTTCAGCGCGCCAGATGCGACTGTGCGGATTCTATCCGTATCAGGCCGGGTTATCATGATGAACGGCCTAAATTCGGTGAGAATTTACCTGACCAAACAAATAGGTTCCCAATGGACCGATTTGGGCATCGAGCTATTTTCTATGGCTTCTAACTCCCATTATGATGAAAATTTCACTAAATCAGTTGTCATATCATCCATCGGTAACTATAAAATTGCCTGCACTGCCGTATGCGGCGGCGTGATAACGATCTCAAATATGAGCGGGACCTTGCAGGAGCAGGTAAAAAGGATGGAGGTCAGGCCCTCTACGATATTCGGGATGCTCAATTCGACACAATACTTTCTTTTAGGGCGAGAGAAACCGTCGGCCTCGGGTTCCGAGATTTTCCGCGCTAAGATTCAGAACGAGGACGGAGGATTGGAAGTCACTTCAACCGGCGTAAACGTCGATGGAGAAACATATATAGACGGACAGACAACTATCAAAGGCAACGCATCGGTCGTGGGTAAATTTTCCGCCACAGGTGAAATCAACGCTACAGGAAATATCCAGTCCGATACGGATATCGAAGCGGTACGCGATATTTTAATAGGCCGCTATCTGAAAGGATTGGCTATCCCATCCGAAAAAATACCGAGTTCCATGACATCCGGCTCAAACTACCAGATTGCCAACTCGGCTACCTGTATCGATGCGATGAATAAAAATGCGATCAACATTACGCTTCCAAAGAATCCGAAAACAGGACAGATCGTTTTAATACGGCAATATTCGGCAGGATATACGCTCAAAGGGGGAGGCAAACAGATACATCGGGCAGGATCAACGGTCTCCGAATTCTGGAACGATGCCTACGGGTCTCTCATGTGGATACGCTTCGACGGAAGCTACTGGGCGCTCAATTATATGCCATCACTTTAAACTCATACATATGAAAACGAAAACCAAATTCATCATTAACGTATCGCTCACCTTGCTGGGCGTTATCGGGCTGATTTTCCTACCCAAGCTGACGCTTCCCATACTGCTGGGCGTTGTAGGAACAATCGCGTATCAAAAATTCGTCAAATAATCAAAAATCGAAATGTCATGAACAATCATCAACTGAACAATCTGTCCGTGTATTACTCGGGCGACGACGGAACGTACCATCTTGCCGGCCGGTACGACATCGGCAACAATGGTAAAATCACTCGGATCGACGTATCGGCCTACGTGAAACAAGGAGAGGCAAGCATCGAAGTCGGCAAGCTACTCTCGGACGACAACGGCGCAAACTACATATTTACGCCGGATGCGAAAAGCGAAGGACTGACCGATGCGGTTTTCGCAGCTCTGCAAGCTGCGGAAGCAGAAATAGCAGGGAAGGTCGAACAAGTCATGCTGCTACTCAAAGACCATCTGTCATACACTCAGAGTGAATAGTCACGCAGACTCTCACTGTGGGAAACCAGTTCATACCAAAATTGAAAGACAAATGATGAATTGAACGTCATGGAAAAGATCAGCGAGATACTGACCATCGTCAACACCGCCTTGTTGCCGATCCTCGGATTTTTCCTGTTCTACAATTCCCGCCGCCGGGAGGCTCGGGCAAAAGCCGAGCGCGAGGAGATACACAACGTCTCCTCCATCTCGGATGAGTGGCAGGAGCTGTACAAAAAGGCCGAAGACAAGCTAAAGGCCAAAGATGCCAAGATCGACCAGCTTTACGCGGAGAAGGAATCTGATCGTCAGCGAATCCGCGAGCTCAATGAGCAGCACAATGCTCTGAAAATGGAGCATCAGGCGGCCAAATTCAAAGAGTGTACGGTCAGAGGCTGCGAGAAACGGCAGCCGCCCAGTAATTACTAAATCGATTGCACGATGAAATACTTTACGAACACGGCCGAAAACGTGCAGGCAAATCTGGTCCTGCTGACAAACGCTCTGAAAACCGCCGATATTCTGAAATAGCTATGCTTATATCTCTCAAGCGAATCTATTTCGCGCCCACCTATACCATCGGGCGGTTAAGCATCCCGTCGGCATCCTTCGAGTGCGATACGCTGGAAGATACCGACAGGGATGCCAACGCCAATGGCGTATTCGACGGTCAGGAAGTTAAGATATACGGCAAGACGGCTATTCCTTACGGTCGCTATCGGATCGCTATGACACAGTCGCCCAAGTTCTCGCCTCGCTACGGAGACCGCAATGTCCCCCTGCTGCTGGATGTGCCTCACTTTTCAGGAATACTTATCCATTCGGGGAACACGCCGGCCGACACGGAGGGCTGTATCTTGGTCGGAGAGAACAAGGTAAAAGGACAGGTCATCAACTCCCGGGCTACCCTGTTCCGCCTGCTCGACATTCTCGACGAGGCCGACTCCCGGGGCGAAGATATTTACATCACGATTCGGAAATGAAAATCATCTACAACTCCCTGATCCCGTTTCGCGGATATAAGGCTATGATGCTGTTCGGGGTCATATTCGCGCGCAAAAAGTTCAAGCCCCTGAGCGCCGTTACCGTCAATCACGAATCGATCCATGCGGCCCAAGCCAAAGACTGTCATGGATATTTCCTGTATTACTGCCGATATATCTGGCAATGGATATGCCACGGCTACAAGGGGAATCCTTTCGAAATAGAGGCCAAAACCCATGAACGGGATTTGAACTACCTCTACAACCGAAAGCCCGAGGCGTGGCGCGACATGATGTAGACATTCGCAGCGGTTCTTTGACATATTGGAATTACCGATCTGAGCAATGTGTAAATTTTACACATTGCAATTGCCGAGAACCGGGGGGATCATTGTGCCCCCCGGTTCATAATATCTTGTGTACTCCACCAACAAATGCCTGGAAATTATAAGTTTGAGTTATACTCCTCCTGATTCCATAAATATATAAAAACAGGGCGTGAGATAAAATTTCCTATGTTTGTATCGACATATGAATGGCGTTAGCTATTGTTTTGGGTAAAGAAAACGACCAATTTTATTTAGCCCCAAGAAACAATAAGTTAATGCCTGCGGTCTACGTGGGCTTTACTTATTTGGGGCAAGGTGCTTGGTCGTACCTCTTTACCGATAGGTTGAGCCCACGTACTTTATATGTCAAAAGCCCAACTCTCACCCCCTAAAGAACATTCAACGTATGAAAAAGCTGTTGTATTTTTTTCTTCTTTTCTTTTTTGTCTTCTGTTCAGAAGCCCCTAAGGAACAGCAAATTGTTATGGAATACCTAAAATACAATCCCGACAATATCCGTCGGTACAAGCCTCTCGAATGGGGGAAGTTGGATACAATTTATTCATCCGCAGTGGACGACGATCTTCTTTATATTGGTTATATAACCGAGATTATGAAGGCTAACGTGTGGAAGCAGAAACTTGAAGAAGAAATATTAAACTTGGGAACGAATGTATCTTACGCCATGCAACTCCAAAATGAGTTAGACCGCGTTTGTAAAATAGAGAAAGCATATAAAGACAAAGCGGACAGTATTTACAATAATTACGTCCCTCACCTCACCGGTTACTCGATCCGCCACAAGTACAGGGCCAAGAAGAACACGGACAATGTGGTGGTTTATGACGAGGTATTTGTTTTGGATTCCACTTTGACGAAGGTGGTGGAGGTGAAGAAGTTGTGATTTGATGTAGAACTTATCGGACGGAAATTTGAGAACGTCGTTGCACTATTTTTGCGGTAAATTTGCAATTAGGAAGTGAGTTTTCCATATTTGCATTATATTTATTCTGTGCAACCTACATAAACAATCTTATGCGAGAGTCGGATATACGCAGATTGAAGGCAGTCTTGCTTTACATTTTGAGCCATATGCCGAAGAATAGCCGAGATGTATATCATATCGTTAAAACGGCTTTTTTCGCGCAAAAGAATCATCTTGTGAAGTATGGCATACCCATGTTTAACGACAGTATTGTTGCATTGCAGTTTGGGCCGGTTCCGTCGCTGGTGTACAATATTCTGAAAGTAGCGCGTGGGGACAGTTCTCCATATAAATTTTGCGATGATCGTGTACTTGGACGAGTTTCGGCCGTAATCGAATGCCAAGACGAGAATTTCTCCGCTTTGGAAGCGCCAGATATGAATTGCCTGTCAAAATCGAATGTCGAATGTTTAGATGCAGCTATCAGTGAAGTATCTAAAATGGACTTCGATACTCTTATGGAAAAGACGCACGGCGGGGAATGGGCACGAGCATACAATAATGAAGTATCCCATAGAATGGACGAACTCAATATTGCTCGTGAGAATGGAGCATCAAAGGAGATAATGGAGTATCTATCATACTCAATAGGGTTGGATGAAATGATAGACGGCAAATGCAATTAAAAGAAATAGAAGCATTAAAAAATGCCGCCATACGGGTAGGAAGTGTATTCAAAATGGTCTTTTACCCTAAAGATGGGATTACACCGAAAGGGGAAAGTGCCGTTGATCGTACAAAATATTTTGTCATTGCAGGTATTGATTCCGAAGGTAATTATATAGGTGCAGCGATTATTAATACCGATATTAATATGAATTTTGCACATGAAATTGCCCCCTATCAACATTGCATATATCCTGATAAATATGCTTTTTTAAACGGAAAATATCGATATGTCGATTGCTATAAGTTGCGGGAGATAGAAAAGCAGCGAATAGCTAATAAAGCTGAGTATATAGACTGTTTAGACGTTGACGACATCGATAAAATACGAATGTTGCTAAAATCTTCTCCGACGACTGACCCATGCACTATTGAGCAATATAATCTATAGTGTTGGTTGTGATTTGATGTAGAAAGCGGTAATTCCAATATTCGGAGTTACCGCCTTTTTTATGCCCGGGCGGATAGGTTCGAGCATTTTTATTTTACTGAAACATGAAAAACGTTGTTATAGCTTTAGCACTGATCTCGGTTGCATTTCTGCTGGGGCGACGAAGTGTGAAGCCGGAGATCGTCGAGATTCACCGGACGGACACGGTGGTCGTGCGCGACACGGTCCGGGAAACTGTCCTCGTTCCCAAAGTCCGCTACCTGACCCGTGTCGATACGGTACTTTTGCTTGTTCCGGGCGATACGGTCAAGGTTCCGGTGTTGGTTCCGATTTCCCGGAAAGTATACGAAGGCGAGGATTACCGAGCCGTCGTGTCCGGCTTCCGCGCGTCGCTCGATACGCTCGATATTTTCCGAAAAACGCAGACCGTAACGAACACGGTCGTCCAGCGGGTCGAGGTTCCCGGCAAGCCCAAGCGTTGGGGAATCGGTGTGAGCGCCGGGTATGCTCTCACGCCTCAGGGTATGAAACCGTATATTGGAGCTGGAGTTCAATACAATTTTCTGTCTTGGTAAATTTGCTCGGCATCACTTTTTTGCAAAAATTGGCAAATAGTTGGCAAAAATTTTCTTCTATTTTTATAATTTATTGTTTTTCAATTAATTATAATGATAGATTTAAAGTTTCCTAAACTTTAAATCCCAGTTCGAGTCTGGGTAGAACCACTACACGAATTCCTGACAAAAGCTCATTGTCAGGAATTTACTTTTCCACGAAATAACAGAGCGACGTCCTTTAGGGCGTTCATATCGCCGCGCAATCCAATCCAATCGTTGTATTTCCTCTTTCGGCATACGGCTTCAAATCCTGCAACGGCGGGAACACATACCGACACCTACGCCGATTCTCCGTCGCTACGGCCCATCGGAAATAGAATTGCGCCGGCCCCTCGTCACCGTTTACGTGTAACGATAAAGGCCGGCGTATCGGAAGACGGGGGTAGCCGGACACGACGGCCGGCAATCCTCGCTCATACACCTTTCGGGAAAATCGGAATCGGCATCAATACTTCAACCGCAACGCCGGAACGAAACCGCACCGCACGGAGCCCGCGCAGGAACCACTGAAATGCCGAAAATCGAACGCTCCAAGGCGCCTCTTCTCCTTGAAGTCCGGGACGAGGAAACGAATGAAACCCGGAACAAAAACCGTCGAACGAGAAGAAACGTCCCGCACCGCATGGACTCGAAAGACGGTCATACCGAACCGGCCGTACTCCCTCTCCTTCTTTCTTAACGCCAGTAGCTTTCCGACTCCGGCGGCATCCTGCCAAAAGACACGATTACGCTTTCGGATAAGCCGGTGGGGAATCCCGCATGACCGGGCCTGTCGGCAGGATACTTCCTAAAACTCGAAACGCAGCGAATCGGCCGGCTCTCGAATCTCTCCCTGCCAGTCGAAATAGCCCTTATAGGTAGGATCGTTGGGAAAATCGACCGTCAGAATGCGAGAAAGCGTGTCGGCTGCCGCAACAGTCAGGTACTTGCCCGTATATTTCTGCTGGCAGGGCCAGCGGTCGTGATAGTCGCCGAAAAGGGCCACGACGTAGTATTTCCCCGGCTCGACACGGATCGAATGATGGCTGCGGTACGGGTCCCACGTATCGGGATGCCTGTAATCGGGCATGACCAACACATACTTGTTTCCCTCTACAGCCTCATTACGGTCCACGACCAACGGCACGACCGATGTTCCGTCGGTCAGCGGAAATTCATTGTCGCGCAGCAACATGCGCAGAACGGTCAGATTCGCGTTACGGTAATCTTCTTCCGTCCCGGACGGGATATCGATCCGCTCCTCGACGAATTGCTGCCCGTCGGAAGCATCGAAGAAATAGAAATGAGCCGATGTTTTTTTGGCATTCCGTCCCGCCTCGTCCAGCATATAGGCGTAAAGCTTGACTTCGAGCCGGCCGTCGTTCTGTGGCTCGTCCTTCGAACAGGAGAGCAACGATAAAGCGATCGGAATGGCCAGCCATACGATTTTTTTCATATCGGAAAGACTATTTCGCGCAAATTAAAAACATTATCGGCTATTTCGCAAATAAGGCTGCCGGAAACCGCCTGCGGACAGAATTCCGACCGATACCCTCGACCTCGACTCTGCGCCGACCTTTCGGTAAACGTATTTCCGTGCCTTTTTCGTATAATACGGTCGGACCGGACGGCATTACGCCCCCATAAAAACGACAAGAAGAAGCCGGCCCGATCGTTCGGGAATTCGCCTTACCTGCGCAATTCCCCGGCAAGACCTCGCGGACCGGCTCGAAGAAACGGGCCGGACAATATGCCCGGCCCGCCTCCTCCGCGTCATCGGAATCATTTCATTTTTTCCTCCATCCGATCTGTCGTCTTCTGCGCCTTTTCCTTGACGACATGAGCGGCATGAGTCGCCTTTTCTTTCACCGCGTTCTTAGCATGCGTCACGTTTTTCTTGACGTCGTGCATGACTTCCTCGGCCTTCGTCTTGGCCCCGTTTTTACAATTTTCCATAATCATGAGATTTAAACATCACCTAACTTTCTTCCGCCGGCTCACCAGCGAAACGATCCACAAAAGCACGATCGCACCGACCACCGACGTAATCAGGCTTCCGAAAGTCCCGACGGCCACCCAGCCGAACAGGCTGAAAATCCATCCGCCGAGCATGCTGCCGATAATACCCACGATCAGATTGACGAGCATTCCGGAACCGCTCCCCTTAACGATCAGGCTGGCAATCCACCCGGCAACCAGCCCGATAAGCAAATACCATAAAAAATACATAGCTTTCGTTTTTTAAATTCATTCCTGTGTTACGAGCCATCAATACGCGTGCCATAGCGCGGCAAGCCGAACATGCAGACCTTCCGAAGAAGAGAGGAAAAGAGGCCTAAACGGAACGGAGCATGCTCCTTCCGACATTGGAACGCATGCTCGAAATATGCGCACGGATATCCCGCGCAAAGAGCGACCGGCCGATGCGCCGACAAAAGAACGGCCGCCTTTCGCCGGCTGTACAGATATAGCCTGCATCGATGAAAACCGCGGATAGTCGCATCCGGAACTATTCGGCTCCGGAACGCTCCGCTGCGTCGCAGAGGCCGCCTCCGACCCATTCTTCGAAGGAACGGCAAGTCAGAGAAGGAAAACCGGGCCGGTACCACTCGATGCGATCGGGCGCCGAAACCCGCACGAGCGGAAGCGACTCGTCTCGGCCGTCCGATATCGGACGAAATCCGTTGCGTTCCAGCGCATTCTTCGTCCAGCGGGCCAAAGCCTCGTCCGCAGCTTCGAACCGCACGGCGGGAGCATCGTCCTGCCTGCTGCGCAATCCCCCGGCCTGCCGATCGAAAAACAGACCGCCTCGCCCGAAATAGAGATCCATCCGGCCCGAAAGCACCAAGTCTTCGGGCGTACCGCAGCAAAATCCCTCGGCACGCGAAAGCAGCCAGATCCGGTCGGAAAGCCGGAGAGCCTGCTCGACATCGTGCGTCGAAAGCAAGACCGTTTTATGTTGCAAGCGGGCCAAACGATGAAGCAGCTCCATGATTTCGATGCGGCTCGCCACATCCAGAAAAGCAGTCGGCTCATCGAGCAGAATGACGGGACACTGCTGAGCGAGCGTCTTGGCGATCATCGCCTTCTGGCGCTCCCCGTCGGATAGCTCGGCCACATAGGAATCCGCCTTGGCCGTCATGCCGACGGCCTCGATCGCCTCGTCCGCCGCCCGCCGGTCGGCCGCATCGAGACGACCGAAAAAACCCGTATAGGGATAGCGGCCCATTTCGACCAGCTCGCGCACGCGCAGGCCGCCGGCCTGCGACCGGTCGGTCAACACCACGCCCAGCAAACGCGAGCGCTCTCGAGCGCCGTACCTTTCCAGCGGTCTTCCCTGCCACGTCACCCGACCGTCCAAAGGCCGCTGAAGACCGCCGAGCGTGCGCAGCAACGTCGACTTGCCCGCTCCGTTGGGTCCGAGCAGGCATGTCAGCTCGCCCGAGCGGAGAGCCAAAGAAAGGGCGCCGTACAGCCGGCCGCCTTTCCGGCCACGAGCCGGATAGCCGATCGAAAGGTCCTGCGCGCCGAGAGCCGTACCGGTTGGTTCCATCAGTTGAAATATTGGATTCTTTTCTGATTCACGATCACATAGATAATCACCGGAGCGCCTACTACCGGCGTGATAGCGCTCAGCGGCAGCACGCCCGATCCGCCGGGCAGCGTACTGACCAGATTGCAGGCCAGCGCGACGGCCGAGCCGGTCAGCAGGGTCAGCGGCATCAGCAGCTTGTGGTTCGACGAGCCGGTCATCAGCCGGGCCAGATGAGGCACGGCCAGTCCGATAAACGAGATCGGGCCGCAGAAAGCCGTCACGACGGCCGTCAGCAGGCCGGTACTCACGAGCAGCAGCAAACGGACCCTTTTCACCCGCACGCCCAGATTCTCGGCATAACGCTCGCCCAGCAACAGGGCATTGAGCGGCTTGACGAGCAGCGCTGCGAGCAGCAGTCCGATACCGAGCATCGAGCAGAAAACGGGCAGCTGCCCGAGCGAGACACTCGAAAAGTCGCCCATTCCCCACAATACGTACGAACGGATGCCCTCGTCCGTTGCGAAGAAATTCAGCAATGAAATCAGCGAGGAAGTCAGGTAACCGACCATAATGCCGATAATGAGCAGCATCACGTTGCTGCGCACGAGCGTCGAGAAGAAGATGATGATACCCAAAATCGACGCAGCTCCTGCAAAAGCCCCTGCCACGACGGCCAGATAGCCTGTCAGCGCGAGACCGCCGCCGACCGTTCCCCCGAGCGACAGCATGACCAAAGCCACGCCCAGACTGGCTCCGGAATCGATTCCGAGCACCGACGGACCGGCCAGCGGATTGCTGAACACGGTTTGCAACATCAGGCCCGAAACGGCCAGTGCAGCGCCGGACAGCAGAGCCACGACCGCCTGCGGCAAGCGCGACTCGAGCACGATATAGCCCCACGAAGGCTGCGAAGCCTCTCCGCCGGTCAATACGGCCCACACCTCGGCGAACGGTATGCGGACCGATCCGAGAAACAGGTTGGCCGCCCACAACAGCACGACGGCCGTCACGGCCCAAAGAACCGAACGGGCAGGACGAATACTCATGGCTCCAACGGCTTGAAGTATCGCAACTCGTATCCGGGCAGCAATTCCGGATGAAAAACCCCGATCAGATCGCGCAGCAGGCGGTCGGGATGGATCGGCGTCTCCTCGAAATAGGACGATTGTCCCAAATGGCAGGCATAGACTCGGCCATTCTCGAATGCGGCGAACCGACGGTAAGGCTCGTAGTCGCGGCGAAGGCCGTCGTAAGTCAGCGGTTCGGCCGAATTGTACTTGATCAGCCAATAATCGGCCGCGCCGCCCTTCTCGAATACCTCCTCGAAAGAGAGCGGAATCGACCCGGCACTCGGATCGTCGGCCCAAAGGTAATCGGCTCCCGCATCCCGAAACAGACGAGCCATATAGCTTCGGCCGCCGGCCACATACCACACGGCTCCGTACTTGCGTTCCGAAATCACGGTAGGCCGCTCGGAAACGTTTTCGGCGAGCGCGCGCAGCGAATCGTACGCGCTCTCGGTCGCGCGAAACAGCTTCTCGGCTTCGGTCTCCCGACCGAAGAACAACCCCAGCAAACGAATCCACTCGACCCGGCCCATCGGCTCCGCCTCCATATAGTCGGCCAGCTCGAGCAGCGGAATACCCGACTTCTCGACCCGGCCGTAACCCGTATTCTCGAACGGAGAGACGAGCAGCGCATCGGGCGAGAGCGCGATCATCCGCTCCAGATCGGGCGACGAGGCCTCGCCCAGATCGGCGATCGTTCCCCGCTCGATCCCCTCGCGGACGAACGACAAGTCGATATAGCGCGACTCGCACACGCCGGCAATCCGGTCGGCTACGCCCAGCTCCTCCAACATGCCGCAATGCACGGCCGAATAGACGACGACCCGCTGCAACGGAACTCGGACGAGCGTTCCCTCGGGCAGACTGTCGGGCAACGGAGCCGAGCGATCGACCAGCACGTAGCGTTGCAACAGCCGCGTCGTATCCCACGGATCGACTATATCGACCAGCGTACAACTGTCCGCATGCCGGACCGTGAAACCGGCGGCATAGGCGGTAGAATCGGATTCTGTCGCCGTAGCGGCCGTAGCGACGGGCCGGCAGGATGCCGTCCCAAGCGCTACGGCCAACCATGTCAGGCCGATTTTCCAGCGATTTTTCATATCGAAGACAAAATTAACATAACGATCCGAAATGCCAACTTCCCCTTAGGCAGAGGCGCGCTTTCGCCGCTTACGGACTCTCCCTTCCAAGAAAAGCCGTCTCTCGGGCGCGTGGGTCCGGAGTCGGAACCGGATATTCCCTCTCCGCTTGAAATGAGAACAGATGGGGGCTATGGCATCCCCCCATCTGTCGCTCATCAGGGAAAACCGACGCTCCGAGGCTCCCTATGCGGTACGGTGAAGATCGCCGGCACGAAAAGAGATCGTCCCTTCTCCTCGGGCAAGAAATATCTTGAAGTGAAAGCAGGCTCCGGAAAACCCGGAAAAACTTGCACTCCGCTTTGGACCCGAAGCATCGATGCGCGGGAGCAAGGGCAGGTCTTCTGGCTCGTCTCGCCCCGGGCTGTCTTCCCGCCCCCGGAAGGAGACAGTGACTGTTCGGATCGCCCGACGCATGGAAAGAGACTTACAGCTGCGGGTACAGCTCCGGATTCCGAGCACGGCTCTTCACCGGATTCCCTATTGAGGCTTCTTCGCCGAGGCGAAACGCCACCCTTACCCGACGAGACAAAGTTAAACACTTTTTTCTATCGGACAACCTTTTCGACGACCGATTTTCATCCGCCCGGCGAAACGCCGGCACGAGGGAACGCTCTCCCGAGCAGCAAGGCACGCGCGACCGGGCATGCCCGGACTGCGACGAGCCGAACCGCTCCATCATTACCATGCCACTCCATCGCCGCTTATTTACTCTATCGTACCGTTCTGTCGCCCCTACTACCGGATCCGAAGTCTTCCGAACCCGTCTCGTTCTGCCGGAGCGACTCCCTATCCCTGCCCAACCCCGCAACAAGCATCGGCGGACAATAGCCGCCCGGACTTACCGGCTCCGTACGGAAGACTTCGCCGGCGAAAACCGCCGGAGCCAAGACGAAACGAACGACGCACCGGCCGAAAACGAGAATCGACCGATCAAACGAAAGCGGCAAGCCCCGGTGAGGCCTGCCGCTTTCGTCAGGGGCGGACCCGCCCCGTGCATATTTTTACATACCGTACGCGAGCAGCGAGATCTGGTCGTACACGACACTCAGGATACCCAGCAGCAGAATGCCCGCGCTACAGGCCACGAGGCTCACGCGCGTATAGCCGTCGCTGCGGAACGACTCGATCGGCGTATCGTTTTTGTTGATGAACATCGCCTTGACCACGAGCAGATAGTAGTAGAGCGAAATGATCGTATTGAGCAGCGCGATCAGCACCAGAATATAGTAGCCCTGCTGGGCGGCTGCGGCGAAGATGAAGAACTTGCTGAAGAAGCCCGCGAAAGGCGGTATTCCGGCCAGCGAGAACATAGCCAGCGTCATCACGAGGCTCAGCTTCGGATGCGTCGCATAGAGGCCGTTGTAATCGGCTATCGTCAGCTTGCCTGTCCGGTTCTCGATCACGCCGATCACGCCGAAGGCGGCCAGATTCGACACCATGTAGACGAGCACGTAGTACACGAGCGAGGTCATGCCGAGAGCCGTCCCGCCGATCACGCCGAGCATGATGTAGCCAGCCTGCGAGATCGACGAATAGGCCAAAAAACGCTTGAGATTCTTTTGGCGGATCGCGAACAGGTTCGCCAGCGTGATCGTCACGACGATCACGCCGTAGAGAATGCCCTGCCACTGCGCGGCGATCGGAGCGAACACCTTGATGAGAATCGTCATCAGCACGAACACGGCCGATCCCTTGGATATGACCGAGAGATAGGACGTAACCGGCGTCGGGGCGCCTTCGTAAACATCCGGCGTCCACTGATGGAACGGCACGAGCGAAATCTTGAAGAACAGCCCTACGGCGAAGAACACGAACGCCATGATCTGGAGCGGCGAACCGGTAACGGTCGCCGGAATGTCGTCGAAATAGAGCGTTCCGATCGTACCGTACAGCAGCGACATGCCGTAAAGCGACAGGCCCGAAGCGAATACCGCGTTCAGGATATACTTGGCTCCCGCCTCGGCCGACTTGTGCCGGTACTTGTCGAACGCGACGAGCGTCGCCATCGGGATCGAGGCCGTCTCCAGACCGATGAAGAAGAACAGGAAGTTTCCCGCCGAGATCATGAAATACATGCCCAGCAGCGTGGTCAGCGTCAGGAAATAGAACTCGCCCCGCTTATGAACGGTCGACTCGCCCGCGAGCCATCCGCCGGCCTGCATCAGCACGATCAGCGTTCCGATGTTCAGAATACTCTTGACCACGCTCATCATCGGCGTGTACTGGTACATGCCGCCGAACGCTTCGCCCGCAGCGCCGGGAACGAGATTCAGCAGCGTATGGACACCCACCAGCACGCAGGCTACCGGCTGAAAATAGCGCAAAGCCTTCTTCGAGGCGCACAGGTCGTATAGCAACAGGACGACTATCACCGCGATCAGCGACAGCTCCTCTTTCATCATCAGAAAATTGCTGTAATCCATAACGAATTATCGGGTTAATTGTTCAATAACGGGGATCAGGCTGTAACTGATCATGTCGGATACCCACAGCGGAACCATGCCCAGCCCGGCGATGGCCACGATCAGCGTAGCTACCGAGAAGCGCTCGGAGAAAGTCGCGTCGGTCAGCTTCAGGTGCTCGGGATTCTGCACCGCGCCGTAAAGCAGCTTGCCCACCATGCGCAGCACATAGACGGCCGTGATGACGATCGACGTCGTAGCCAGAATCGTGAAGAATCGGTGGAAAGTGTCGGTATGCTCGAACGATCCGACGAAGACGGTCATCTCGGCCACGAAGCCGCTGAGACCCGGCAGGCCCAGCGACGCCAGTCCGGCGATCACGAAGCAGACGCCCAGAAACGGCATCACCCGCATCAGGCCGCCCATCTCGCGGATGTCGCGGGTGTGCGTGCGACCGTAGATCATACCGATCAGCGCGAAGAACAGAGCCGTCATCAGGCCGTGCGACAGCATCTGCAGTACGGCGCCGGTCATCGCCGTTTGGTTCAGCATCAGGATAGCGAACAACACCAGGCCGCAGTGGCTCACCGACGAGTAGGCGTTGATATATTTCAGATCGGTCTGCTTAATGGCCGAAAGCGCGCCGTAGACGACGCTCGTGCCGGTCAGGATCAGGAAAATCCACGACAGCTCGTTCGCAGCCTCGGGCATCAGGAAAATCGCCACGCGGAAGCAGCCGTAGCCGCCGAGCTTCATCAGCACGCCGGCATGCAGCATCGAGACGGCCGTCGGAGCCGAAGCATGACCGTCGGGCGACCACGTATGGAACGGGAACATCGCGCCGAGCACGCCGAAGCCGACGAACGTGAGCGGGAAAAACAGGTACTGCGCGCTCATCGGGATCGTATGCTTGGATATCTCTAGAATGTTCATCGAAAGCTGCCCGCCCTCGGGAGCCGAATGGAAATAGATGCCCAAAATGCCCACCAGCAGCAGGGCCGATCCGCCCATCAGCATCAGCGTCAGCTTCATGGCCGAGTATTCCTTGCGTCCCGTACCCCATACGCCGATGAGCAGGTACATCGGAATCAGCGCAACCTCGTAGAACAGGAACATCGTGAACAGGTCGATCGAGATAAAAAAGCCGAATACGCCGATCGACAGCAGCGAGAACCACGCGAAATACTCGCGCGGCATCACGGCCATCTTCCACGAAGCCAGCACCCCGGTAAAGACGATGATCGACGAGAGCAACAGCATGGCCACCGATATGCCGTCGACGCCGACCGAATAGTGTATGTTCAGCGGAGCGTACCAAACCGCGTCGGCCGTATAGAGCATCTCGGCCGTATTGCCCGACGCCCGCTCGCCCAAAAACAGGACGGTCAGCGCAACGGCCAGAGCCAGCAGCATCGAGGCCCCCGTCATCATCACCGTCCGCACGGTCCTCGCGTTCGACGTGCAGAACATCGCGCAGGTCATCAGCACCGGAATCAGTACAAACAAAGATAAGAAATTCATATCCGTCAATTTATTTTAGTCAAAAAACCAGTACCAGCACGGTGATGACCACCGTTCCGAGCAGGAACACGAAGGCATACTGCTGAATCTGACCGGACTGAAGACCGCGCACGGCCACCGACATCCGGTTCGTGACATAGGCCAGACCGTCCATCGCGCCGTCGATCACATGACGGTCGAACCAGGCGATCGAGCGGGATATACAGTTGAAAATGATCTTCTTGGTGACGAACAGATACACCTCGTCGATATAGAAGCGATGGCTCGCGGCCCGGTGCAGCCCGCTGAAAGAGCGTTCCAGACGGTCGGGAATCGGGCTGTGCTTGCGGTAGAAGGCCGTGGCGATTCCGATCGCCACCAGAGCGATCGCTACGCTGGTTCCGGCGACCGCCCAGTCGATATGGATGATATAGTCCTCGCCGTTGCTGCTGACGAATTTGCCGAACGGGATGAAGCCTGCCACGCAAGTAACGGCCGCGAGAACGACCAGCGGAGCAGCCATCGATCGCGGAGCCTCGTGCGGCTCGTGCTCGTGCTCGGCGGGCGTCGCCCAAAAGATGTTATAATAGAGACGGAACATGTAGAAGGCCGTCAGACCGGCCGTCAGGCTCATCCACCAGCCCAGCGGCGTGCTGAACTCGAACGTGGCGGCCAGAATCTCGTCCTTGCTGAAGAATCCCGAGAACGGAGGAATGCCGGCGATAGCGAGGCATGCGATCAGGAACGTGACGTGCGTCACGGGCATCTGCTTGCGCAAACCGCCCATGCGGCTCATCTCGTTGCTGTGCACGGCATGGATAATGGCTCCCGCGCCGAGGAACAGCAGCGCCTTGAACATCGCGTGCGTGAACAGGTGAAACATGCCGGCCATGTAGCCGAGCCCCTCGTGTCCGCCGTAGCCCGACACGCCGAGAGCGACCATCATGAAACCGATCTGCGAAATGGTCGAGAACGCGAGCACGCGCTTGATATCGGTCTGCACGCAGGCGATCACCGCGGCGAACAGCGACGTGAATGCGGCCAGATAGGCGATGCCGTGCAACACCTCGGGAGCCTCGAAATAATAGACGGGGAACAGCCGGGCCACCAGATAGACGCCGGCCACGACCATCGTCGCGGCATGGATCAGCGCCGATACCGGCGTCGGGCCCTCCATCGCGTCGGGCAGCCAGATATGCAGCGGGAACATAGCCGACTTGCCGGCTCCGCCGATGAAAATCAGCGCCAAGGCCCATGCGATCACCGAGCCTCCCATGAAAGTCAGGCCCGACATCTGCGAGAACACGCTGCCGTCGCCCGAAGTCAGCAGCCCGAAGTCGAACGTGCCGGTGAAGAACGAAAGCAGCAGGATGCCGATCAAGAAAAACAGGTCGGCGAAGCGCGTGACGATAAACGCCTTTTTCGAGGCGGCGATCGCCTCGGGCTTCGTATAGTAGAACCCGATCAGCAGGTAGGACGAAACGCCCACCAGCTCCCAGAAGATATACATTTGGAAAATGTTCGTCGCCACGACCAGCCCGAGCATCGAGCAGCTGAACAGCGACAGGAAGGCGTAATAGCGCTCGAAACCCCGCTCGCCCTTCATGTATCCCATGCTGTAAATGTGGACCATCAGCGAAACGGTCGAGATGACGATCAGCATCATCACCGAGATCGGGTCGAGCAGCACGCCCAGATCGATATGCAGCTTGTCGGTGAAGCGCAGCCACTCGAAGTTCAGCGGAACGAGCTTCTGATAGACTCCGTCGATCTTGGCCGTCGTGAAGTACTGCCAGGCCGTCGCATAGGAAAGCGCCGCGGTGACGCCCATCGACAGCGTGCCTACGAGTCCCGACGCGCAGGGCCCGAGCCTCTTGCCCAGCAGGCCGAGCACGAAGAACGTCAGCATCGGCAGCAGCACGATAAGTACAGTGTATTCCATATTGAATGTCTTTTGTTTTCGATTCCTTACGGGTCGCGGACGAAAGCCCGAGACGGCCTCCGCCCGGAGACACCTCCTAATCCTTCAGTTCGTCGAGGTTTTTCACTTCGATGTTGCGCAGATTGCGGTAAATGTTGATGATGATCGCTATGGCGACGGCCGTTTCGGCCGCGGCGATCGCTATGGCGAACAGCGTGAAGAAGAAACCTTCGAGCTGTCCGGGAAACAGATAGCGGTTGAACACGGCGAAATTGACATCCACCGCATTGAGGATCAGCTCGATCGAAATGAGCACGGCGATCAGGTTACGCCGCGTGATGAATCCGTACACGCCGGCGAAAAACATCACGGCGGCCAGAATCAGGTAATATTCCATTCGTACTTCCATGGCTCTACTTCCGTTTACGTGCGATTAACAACCCTCCGACGATGCAGGCCAGCAGCAGGACGCTGACCGCCTCGAAAGGCAGCAGATATTGGTATTTCCCGGTTCCCATCAGCGTATGCCCGATCAGGTGCATGTCGATCTCCCCTTCCGTAAAGGCCGAAGGAGCGAACGAGTGGGTCAGCAGCAGGAAAAGCGTCAGCGCGACGCCGGCCAGCGCGGCGACGAGGCCGGCTCCGATCCTGCGGTTGCGCAGCGAAGCTTTCCTCTCTTCGTCGGAACTCGTCAGCAGGATCGAGAAGACGTACAGCACGACGACGCCGCCCGCGTAGATCAACAGCTGCACGGCTCCGAGAAACGAGTAGTTGAGCTGAAAATAGATGCCGGCCGTCGCGAACAGCACGAACAGCAGGTATGTGGCCGCACGCAGAATCCGCTTGGTCGTGACGGTCAGAACCGAGAAGACGAGGATCACCGCGGCGAGAAAGGCGAAACCGGCCTGTTGTAGGGTAATTTCCATGTCCGTCTATTTTTTTTCAAGAGTTGAACCTTCCGAATTGAGCTGCCGAACCAGCTTGCCGCGCGTGAAAACCGCATGCTCGAAAGCGGTGTCGAACTCGATCGCGTCGTGCGGGCAGCTGCGCACGCAGAGCTGGCAGTAAAGGCAGCTTCCCAGATCGTACTCGTAGCGCACGAGCACTTTTTTCTTCTTGCCCTGCTCGTCCTCGACCGTCTCGGAAACGACCCGGATCGAATCGTTCGGACAGTTCATCTGGCAAATGCCGCAGGCCACGCAGCGATGCTCGTTGCGGTCGTTGTGCTTCATTACGAGCTGTCCGCGGAACCGGTCGAACATTTTCAGCGTGTCGCGGTTCTCGGGATACTGCTCGGTCGTCTTCTTCCGGAAAAAGACCCGCAGCGTCGTCCGCATTCCGACCAACAGCGAGCGGAGTCCCGAAAAGAAGGAAGTGATATATTGCTTAAATCCGTTCATGTCCTATTTCTTTATTCAATCAAACACCGGAAATCTAAAAATGGAACCCGGAAACAACGATTACGACCATCAGCAGCAGGTTCAGCAGATTGATCGGCACCAGGTACTTCCATTCCAGACGCAGCAGCTGGTCGATTCTCAGGCGCGGGAAAGTCCACTTGAACCACATGATGATGAAAATCACAACGGCGACCTTCAGGAAAAACCAGACGGGCGACGGCAGAAAGTCCATGACGGCGTTGAACGAATCCCAGCCGGCGATGTGGAGCGGCATCCATCCGCCCAGAAACAGCGTCGTCGCCACCCCGGCCACGATAAAGAGGTTCAGGTACTCGGCCAGGTAGAAGAAGCCGAAGTGCATGCCCGAATACTCCGTATGATAGCCGGCCGTCAGCTCCGAGTCGGCCTCGGGCAGGTCGAAAGGCCCCCGATTCGTCTCGGCCGTACCGGCTACCAGATAGATCACGAAAGCGATGATCGCGGGAACGTGTCCCGTAAAGAGGAACCAGCCGTCGGCCTGACGCTCGACGATCTCGGAAATCTGCATCGTGCCGGCGAAAACGACCATCGTCATGATAGCCAGCCCGATCGAAAGCTCGTAGCTGATCATCTGCGCGCCGCTTCGCATCGCGCCGATCAGCGAGTACTTGTTGTTGCTCGACCAGCCGGCCAGCAGGATTCCGACGATGCCGATCGACGAAACCGCCATCAGGAAGAAGATGCCGACATTGAAGTCGAGCACCTCGAGCCCCTTGCCGAACGGCAGGCAACCGAAAGCGAGCACCGAGGAGATGATGACGACGAAAGGCGCCAGATTGAACAGGAAGCGGTCGATGTGATTGATCGGAATCAGCTCCTTGATCAGCATCTTGATCATATCGGCCACGCTCTGCACCGTACCGTAGGGCCCTACCCTGTTCGGCCCCAGTCGGCACTGGAAAAAGGCGCAGACCTTGCGCTCGACGTAAATCAGCGCCAGCGCGATGACCGCATAGAGCAGCAACAGGCACAGCCCGATCAGCACGCACTCGACGAGCGTGGCTCCCCACGAGGGCAGCCAGGCGTTCAACGTATCGTGCACCCAGCCCGTCACCGCGTTGAAATCAATACTGTCGGTATAGGTATTCAATAACATGCGTTTGGATTTTTAGTCGTTATTACCTGTCGATATCGGGTACCACGTAGTCGAGCGAGCCGCCGATGGCGATCAGGTCGGCGATCTTGTTTCCTCTCGAAAGCGTATCGACCACATTGACCAGCGGCAGCCCAGTCGAGCGGAACTTCACGCGGTAGGGCATCTTGTCGCCCCGGCTCTCGAGATAGACGCCGAACTCGCCCCGGCTGGCCTCGACGCTCGCCCAATAAGCCCCCTCCGGCACGCGGATGATCGGCTTCGTCTTGACGGCGTAATCGCCTTCGGGGATGTTATCGATCAACTGCTCGAGAATGTGCAGCGACTCGCGAATCTCGTCCATGCGAACCATGTAACGGTCGAACGTGTCGCAGCCCGTGCGGATGCACTCCTTGAACTCCACGCGATCGTACACGCCGTAGGGATGCAGCTTGCGCACGTCGCAGCTCCAGCCCGACGCGCGGCCCGACGGTCCCGTGACGCCATAGGATATAGCGTCCTCCTTGCTCAGGATACCGATGCCCTTCATGCGCTGCTGCGCGATCACGTTGCCGGTGAACACCTCGTCGTACTCCTTGAGCATGCCGGGCAGATAGGCGATGAACTTCTTGATCCGCCCGACCAGATCGGGATGGATATCGGCCATGACGCCGCCGATCACGTTGTAATTCTGGATCAGGCGGCCGCCGGTCGTCTCTTCCAGCATGTCGAGAATCAGCTCGCGGTCGCGGAATCCGTAGAAAAACGCGGTCAGCGCGCCGAGGTCCATGCAGAACGTCGACCAGAACAGCAAATGGGACGAAAGGCGCTGCAATTCGTCCATGATCGTCCGGATATACTGCGCGCGCTCGGGAACCTCGATACCCATCGCGCGCTCGATGCACATGCACAGCGCGTGACGGTTCTGGTGGGCCGACAGGTAGTCGAGCCGGTCGGTGAGCGCAAGCATCTGCGGATAGGTCAGGCTCTCGCACATCTTCTCGATTCCGCGATGAATATAGCCGCAGTGCGGATCGACCTTCTTGATGATCTCGCCCTCGAGCGAGGTACGGAAGCGCAGTACGCCATGCGTCGCAGGGTGCTGGGGGCCGATGTTGACCACATACTCCTCTTCGTCGAAAAGCACATGTTCTCCCTTTTCGATCTTACCGTCCTTGAGCTCGTAGCAGGGAGCCTCGTCCTCGGTCGGTTCATTGGTCTCCGGTACCGGATTGATCTCCGGGTTCGCATCGTAATCCTTGCGGAAAGGATAGCCGACCCAGTCGTTGCGCAGGTACAGCCGGCGCATATCGGGATGGCCTACGAAGCGAATGCCGAAAAAGTCGTACGCTTCCCTCTCGTTCAGGTTGGCCGTCTTCCATATATCCGACACGGTCGGAAGCTCGGGATTTTCCTTTTCGGTCGTCGAGGTCTTCAGCACGATCTCGCTGCCAGACGCCGTCGAGCGGAGGTGGTAGACTACGCCGAGCGTATCGCCCCAGTCCATGCCCGTCAGGCTGACCAGAAAGTCGAACTGCATCCGGGGATCGTTTCTGAGTTCCAGCGCCGCGGCCCGCAACTCCGAGGCCGGAACGGTCACCGTCAGCGGCTCGCTCTCGGAAAACTCGGCCGACGGCACCTTGGACGCCAATATCTCTCTTACACTATTCATGGGTTGCATCATTGTCTGCGGTTACTTTTTTCTCCTTTCTGTTCACGCCGCCGAAGAAATGCTCGGCTTTCACCTTGCGCTGCAACTGCATCATGCCGTAGAGCAGAGCCTCCGGACGCGGGGGGCATCCCGGCACGTACACGTCGACGGGAATAATCTGCTCGACCCCTTGCAACACATGGTACGACTTTTTGAACGGCCCGCCGGAAATGGCGCAAGCGCCCATCGCGATCACATACTTCGGCTCGGCCATCTGATCGTAGAGGCGCCTGAGCACCGGAGCCATCTTGTGCACGATCGTCCCGGCCACGACGATCACGTCGGCCTGACGCGGGCTGGCCCGCGTCACCTCGAACCCGAACCGGGCGAAGTCGTAGCGGGCGGCTCCGACGGCCATGAATTCGATGCCGCAGCAGCTCGTAGCGAAAGTAAGCGGCCACAGCGAGTTACTGCGCCCCCAGTTGATCAGCTGATCGAGCTTGCCGACCACGACATTCACGCCGTTGGCGCGCAACTCCTCAATGTATTCATTGTCATTGAACGCATCGTATTTCATCGATTTGATGTTGACTCCCTTTATTTCCATTCCAAAGCTCCTTTCTTCCATGCGTAAGCCAATCCCAGAACCAGAATCAGCATAAAGAACAGAATGTTGAACAGTCCTGCGACGCCGACTTCGCGGACGATCACCGCCCACGGAAACATGAACATCGCCTCGACATCGAAAATCAGGAACAGGATCGCGAACAGGTAGTAGCCGACCTTGAACTGCATCCACGACTTGCCCCGCGTCGGTATGCCGCATTCGTAGGCTTCCCCTTTCTGCCCGTTGAAGGACCGGGGCGAGAGCAGGTAGTCGAGCCCCCAAGCCGCTACGACCAGAAACACGGCCGTCAAGATAACGACCAGAAATAACGTCAAATCCATAGCATCAACCGTTTTTGACAAATCAAAAATGCTTATAAAAAGCGCGGGAATCATGCGATTTATAAGCGGGAATAGGATAAAGAGTAAAAAACGATGCAAAAATAGCGTAAAATGTGAATAGAAAAAAATCTATTCTTTTTTTTATCGGTTCGCCGGCCATTTTTTGCTTTTCGCTTTCCCGGCAGGCACTTTCCAACAAGCATACGGTAGCAGTTCGCAGGAAAAGCAACCGACGGAAATACGACCGGCCAAAACATTCCACGCCGACAAGACGCTCGGGAAATACCTGCCGGTCGATCATCCCGGAACCGCACCCGACGGTCGTACGGATAAGGCACACCCCCGGCCGGAACGACATGATACGAGCCGGGAACAACATCTGCCGGCCGTTCCGGCACGGAAATACCGTATTCGTTACGGCGAAACGGCCCGCTTCGCACCGGAAAACCGAGCCACAGAACCGGGGGGAGGACCGGCCGCACCCGGCTTATGTTTTCCGTATGGCGTTCCTGTACGAAGCGGGTACGGCACGGTCTACCGAAACACGAGTCCGGAAATACCCCGACGCCGGAATCACCCACCGAGCAGACGGCACCACAGCAACCGCTGCCGGCCTATCCTTTCCCTAAACGCAAGCGCCGCCCGCACGAATGTGCGGGCGGCGCCGTAAATCCTCGCTCAATAGCGAGACATCACATCAGACTGCCGGTCGTTACTGTCTCAGATTGCTGGATATGGCGGTCGCCATCGCATCGTCCGGAGCCATACCGAGTATCAGATCGCAATATTTGAGCGAATTGTCCCTGTCTTCCTGCAAGTAATAATAGTACGCCATATAGCGGTAAGCCTCCAAAAGCTGCTTGGGATTTTTCTCGGGATCGATCAGCTCGATCGCCTTCTCGTAATAAGGTTTGGCCAGACCGGCGGTCGACAGGTGGTCGATCACCGAATTGGTACGGGCCCGCCAGAAGTTACCCATATAGCTGTCGGGAACCCGCTCGGCCACATAGCCGAACAGGCTGTCGGCAGCCAGCGCGTAGGGCATCATCTTCAGCGAGTCGGCCTCGGAAAGCGGCGTATTGTCCTGAGGCAGGAAAGCCGAAGCCGCAATGTAATAGGTCTGACCGAGGCTGAAATAATCCGCGATCTTCACCTCTTCACCTCCCTTCTGAATGTAATCGGTATAGTACGAAATCGCCTGATCGGTCAGGTTTGCCTTTTCAGCCACCTCGGCCATCTCCTTGTAAAGAGCCACGTTGGCCGTATCTTTGGCGATCGCGTTCTCGTATTGAACCAACGCTTCGGCAGCCATATTGTTCTTGCCCAGCACGCGCGCGTAATACAGATAGTCCCGACCGATCAGCGAAGTCGTATCGGTGTTCTGCATCATCTTCTGAGCCAGCTCGAGGCTCTTGGCGAAATCGCCCTTGTCGTAGGCGATGTACATATTCAGACGCTGCATGACGGGATTCTCGGGAGCACGGGCCGATACGCGGTCGATAATCTGCTGGGCCTGCTCGTGCTCGCCGCTGAAGAACAGGATCGACGCATAGCGCGAGAGGTCGTCGATATCGGACGTCTCCGGAGTGATGTACTTCGAATAGGCGTCGGCCGCACTCTTGAACTGGTTGTTCTCATAGTAAACGGACGCCAGATCGCGGTAGGCGATCGTGTATTCCGGATCGAGCGCGATCAGCTTGTTGAGCATGTCGATGGCGAGCTGAGGATTCATACGGGCATAAATCCGTGCATACTTCAGATACGCTTCCTTGCACTGGTCGTCGAAATAGATCGCCTGCTCGTAGCTGGAAGCCGCATCCCCGATTTTCTTGTCGGCGGCCAGCAGATCGCCTTCCAGAATATAGACGTCCGGCGACTTGGGACCCACCTCCTTGGCCTTGGCCAGATACTCCTCCACCTTAGCTTTTCTCGCCGGGTCGGTCATGTAGGCACGGGCGATCGCCACGAAAATGGCAGGGTTCTTCTTGTTCTTGCCCGTCGTGAAGCCGGCCAGTACCTTGTCTACATCGGGCGTGGCAGCCAGATCGAGCTTGATCTCGCCGATCGTGTTGAACACGTACTCGGGATCGGCGACCAATCCCTGCTTATAGCAATAGGCGGCCGAATCCTTCATGTTCTCGGCGGCATAGATCTCGCCCAGATAGTAATAGGCCTCCGCCTTGTCCGTCTTTCCGCTCTGGATGTTCTCGAACAACGCCTTCTTCGCATAGCTGTACATTCCGGCCTTGTAGTAGTCAATCCCTTTGTCGTTGTTGTCGGCAAAGAGGGAAGTCGCCCCGGCCATCAAAACGAGGGACAAAATCGAAATTTTCACGTTCATCATTCAAATAAAGCTTTATGTTCAGATTATAAATTGTCTCTCACGTTGACGATCCGCACGTTCTGCGTAGCGGGCATCAGACCGGCCCGCAGGATGATCCGCTGTCCCCGGTCGGAAGCGAGAAAAGTGGAAAAGCCCGAAGCCAGTCCGCTGCGAGGGTCGGTCAGGATCACGTACACGTCGCGCATGAGCGGATAGTCGCCCAAGGCCATGTATGCCTGAAAGGGCTTGTAGCTGTTCTGCTCGGTCGCCTTCTCCTCGCGGCTCACGGCCATCACGGTCACACGGTCCGAAAAGCTCAGGTTCGTCGAATCGCTCTCGCTGCCGACCCAGCTGACGCCGATCACGCCGATGGCCGATGGGGATTGGGAGACGAAATCGATCACTTCCGCATTGCTTTTCTGAGCATGGAGCGATCCGGCCAACGGCCTGCCTCGGCAAATCGAGTCGATCGCATAGCGGACCGTGCTCGAGTTCGGATTGTCGAACACGAGCTGCAGCTTGCCCAGCTTGGAGCCGGGATAGAGCTCGCTCCACTCGGTCACCTCGCCGGTCAGAATGCGCGAAAGGTCCTTCAGCGAAATGATCGAATCGGGATTCTGGCGGTTGACGATCAACGCGATCGCATCGCTCGCGACCTTGAACTCTTTCGGAAAGAACTTCTTCTCCTCCAGACCGGCCTTCTCTGCATCGGTCAGCCGCCGCGTCGAAACGGTCAGCCGGACGCTGTCTTTCAGCAGCAGATTGATCGCATCGACCTCGCTCGCATAGATCGGATCGATCCCGGCCATCGTGTATATGCTTTCGAAAACATCGATCTCCTGCTGAACGATCCGTCGGAAGCTTTCGTCGGCGCTGATCGAAATGAAGCCAGAGGTGGCCGTATCCGTATATTTGTCCTTCGTCTGACGGCCGCGACACGCGAAAAGAGCGAGACCCGAGGCCAACAGTACCGCATAAACCGATAACCGATCGAACTTCGACATATAGCGTTATTTTATAGAATCTTTATACTGACGGTAAGCTCGGAAAATACCGTACAGAAAAAAAAGGACTCCCATCCCATAGCGTAGCGGAGCCGAAATCCTCTCTACAAATATAGGGGAAAATATCATAATGTATGCCATCCCCAAATAAAATAATATCATGAACAGACCGAAAACGTAAAAAAACGGATTGGGTTTCGGCTTCCTGTCCCCGGGCTTGCGCGTGTCCATATTCGAGCGATTAAAAGGTTACGAAAGTAGAAAAAACGATATACCTTACCGTAGCGACCCGACGAATTCCGATGCTCCCGGCTTTCCTGCGCGCGATTTCCTCCGGACAAAAGGATTCGGGCAGGGTCGGCTCGGATATGCGGTCCGCGGCCACGAACCGCGAGCGACGGATATAAAACGGCCGGACCCGAATATCCGGCGCACGGCAGTATACGATCGTCGGATAAAACATACCGGAGCCCTGCTTAAATCGGTAGGATTAAACAGGGCTCCGGCCAATAGAGCGTTTTTACTGTTCCGCGAGCTGGAATCGCACGGGAGCCGTGAAATACACGGACACGTTGTTACCGTTTTGCTTTCCGGGAATCCAGTTGGGCATCGACTTGATCACCCGTACGGCCTCCTCGTCGAGGGAGCGGTCAACGGGACTGAGCACCTCGATGTTACGGATCGATCCGTCCTTCCACACGGCGAAACGGACGACGACCGTACCCGAAATGCCGTTCTCGGCGGCGATGGGAGGATAGCGCAGATTCTTCGCCAAAAATTCCTGCAGTGCGGCCGGGCCGCCCGGGAACTGGGGCATCTGCTCGGCAGCCATGAAAATTTCCTCCACTTCCTCCTTGGGCTTTTCCTGAGCTACCTCGCGCAGGTCGGCGATATCCTGTCCGTGAATCTCATCGTTACCCTTCACGTCGGCGATCGAGATGGCCACCTTCGACTGGGTCACTTCCTCCTGCGTCTTCATCTCTTCCTCCTCGGGCACTTCCTCGTCCTTCTTGATGACGGGCGCGGTGAACTTCAACGAGCTCTTCAACGGGGGAGGAGGAGGCGCATCGGGCTTTTTGAACTCTTCCTGCTTCACTTCTGCGGGGGGAAGCTTCGACAGAGTGGTGACCTCCGTCATCTTCTCCTCGGCTTCCTTCTTCGGAGCGACGAAACGAATGATCGAGGGAAGCAGAATCACGACGATCGCCAGAATGGTAACGATCAGCATCGCCTTGTTGTGGCGAGCGGCCGAGTCCCTACGCATTTCATAGGCGCCGAAGTCATGATTCTTGCCTTCGAAAACTAATTCGCACCATTGCTTCGAATTCAAATCAATATTGTTCATTTCCTTTCGATTTAATGTGTACTTATTAGTTTACCTGTCGATATTCCTCGTCAACTCGCCCTTCTGCTCGTAGTTATCGAGCAGGAACTTGTCGCCGTCGGTAATGTCCACGATCGCATACCTGCTGATGTTGCAGATCTGCATCTCGTCCAACGCGTCGATCAGATTCTTGTAGCTCGACTCGTCGGTTCCCTTGATAACGACGGTCGGGGCGTTCTTGTCCTTCTTGATTTCAGCGGCCTGCTCCTTGAATTGCTCCTCAGTGATCTTTTCGTCCTTCTTCTGCTGCTTCAGATCGTTGATGCGGGCGGTAACCTCCTTGTTACGGTCCAGCAGCATCGCGCGAAGGCCCTCCGGACTGTAATCCGTCTCCTTGAGCGAGGTGTAGTCCTCGTAATTGGGCTCTCCGAAGTAGTAATAGACCTTGTCGTCCGCACCCAGAAGCAGAGTAACGGCCTGCGAAGCCTTGATCTTCGTCTGCTCCTCCTCCGTCACTTTATCGTTGGTCGGCATACTGATCTCCATGGTCTGAGGCTTACTCAGAGAGGTACAGAGCATGAAGAACGTGATAAGAAGCATGTTCATGTCCACCATCGGGGTGAAGTCGACCCGAACGGAGAACTTCTTCTGCTTGCTCTTACCCGTCTTACCGCTGCTTTCTTGTATTTCAGCCATAATAGTTAATGTTGTATGACGACAGCTTATTCTTCAGGGGCAACGACCTTCAACGAGGTGATCAGGTTGTAACGGTTCTCCCTGATATCCTGAAGCGATGTCATGATTGTTTTAATTTCCGGATACGGAGTCGTCTGATCGGCCTTGATGGCGATCCGAAGATTGCGGTTCTGCTCCCGGGCGCTCTTAACCCACACCTTGAACTGATTGTCCGTGCTGTCGGTCGGAATGCCGAGCTCCTTGAGCGTCGCGTCCTGCTCGTCCTCGGAAAGCGCCAAAAAAGCCTTCATTTGGCTGATAGGCACTCCGAACGAATTGGCCAGACGGAACTTGTTGATCTCTTCGGGAGTGAACGTTATTCCGTATTCCTCGCCTACTTTCTTAAGGACTTCCACACGGTCCTCCTGCTTGTCCAGCGTCATGAAAACCTTTCCCTGAGGATCGACCAGAATCTGGAGGATATCGCTCTCGGGAATCTTGATCTCGGAGACGGAGCCCGGCGTCGTGACGGTGACGGGTTCCTTCTGGATGAAGGTCGAGGTAAGCATGAAGAAAGTAAGCAAAAGTACAGTCACATCACTCATCGCGGTCATGTCGATGAATGTGCTCTTCCTTTTTACTTTTACTTTAGCCATAATAGCGAGACGTAGTTTTGACGTGGATTATTTGTGCGTTGCAGCGTAAGTCTGAACAATGGTAAATCCTACTTCGTCGATGCTATAGGTAAGCTTGTCGATTTTGCTGGTGAAATAGTTGTACGAAATAACGGCCAACGCACCGGTGGCGATACCGAAAGCGGTGTTCACGAGGGCCTCCGAGATACCGGCGGACAGAGCGACCGAGTCGGGCGATCCGGCATTGGCCAGAGCGGCGAACGACTTGATCATACCGATCACGGTTCCGAGCAGACCGGTCAGCGTACCCAGCGTGGTCATCGTCGCAATCACGACCAGATTCTGTTCCAGCGTCGGAAGCTCCAGCGCGGTAGCCTCGTCGAGCTCCTTCTGGATATTCATCAGCTTCTGATCCTTGGCCAGCGTGGTGTCTTTTTCCATCTCCTCGTACTTGGTCAGCGCGGAGTATACGACGCTCGCCACCGAACCCTTCTGCTTAACGCACAGTTCGCGAGCCTTCTCCACGTCGCCGCCGTTCAGAGCGTCCTTCACGTTCTTGACGAACTTCACCACGTTGCCCTTACCCTTAGCCTTGCCGATGGCGAAAGCACGCTCGATGCTCAGTACGAGCACGGTGAGCAGCAGCGTCTGGATAACGGGCACGATCACGCCGCCCTTATAAATAGTACCCAACATGTTGCCCGGCAGCGGGTGGTTGTTGGGGTCGTTGTTCATGAAGTTCGCGGGATTGCCCAACACGAAATGAAAGATGCAGACGGCCAGAATGAAGCAGCAAAGGATCACGAGGAATGCTGACTTAATGCCTTTTGCCTGTTTGAAGTTTACTGACTTGGCTTCCATAATAAAAATAGTTTTGAGTTTTGTTTAAAGGTTTGAATTCTTATTTGAAATTAACGTTTGGTCCGTGTTCGCGCGGCCGGCTCACCTTCCTCGCCGTCCTCCCGGCGGCAAGCCTCCGGTTTTCATATAGCAAGCCCAAAAGTATTAAATATTTTCAAACATAGCAAAAAAAACTATCCTTTTTACATTTAATTAAATCGCGAAACAACAGCGTGGACGACGCCTCGGACCGACTTACGCCATAACTTCCAACCCGGTAAGACCGCCGCGCCCACCTTCAGCAAAAAAAGCGAAAACGACGGCTTTTTACACCCGAAACGCCTGCGACAAAAAACGATCTTTCGGGCGGGGATATTGCATCCGCGCTTCGGGAAACTTCACGATCCGCCCCCAAAAGAAAGCCTTCCTTAGCAACAGACCGACACAGACAGAAAGCACGGATTCCGTTATCCACGGCGAAACCGACCCTAAGGCCGGTCATTCGTCCGAAGTCAGACCGGCCTTTCGTAACGGAGGCAGTATACGGACAAAACGCCCGGAACAAAAATTAGGAAGTCAGGCCCCGACGGCGAACGGAAACCACGCGCCGAAAGGAAGGCTCGCAACGAGACAAATTACGACGACCGTCCGGGAAAATCGGCAGAAACCTTCCCCAGCGAGCCGTAATTCAAACAATATTTTCTACCTTTACTTCGTTTTCCGGCCCGTTGGCCGGTTACGCAACCCGAACGAACGATGACGAAAGAAAGATTCGACCTGCTCCTGATCGGGATGGTCGCCCTGGCTGCGGTCGTTTTCGCAGCGCTCTATTTTGTCCGGGCCGGATACGGCCTGCTACGCGACGGCCGCTGGGGCCCGAAAATCGACAACCGGATCGGATGGATCCTGATGGAGGCCCCCGTATTTCTGGCCATGACGGCGCTGTGTCTGTGCTCGCCGAGACGGAACGAAGCGGCCCCGCTGGTCTTTTTCGCCCTGTTCCAGCTCCACTATCTGCACCGGGCCTTCATCTACCCGATGCTGTTCAAGAGCCGTAGCGCGATGCCGCTGGGCATCGTCGCCATGGGCATCGCATTCAACCTGCTGAACGCCTGCATGCAAGGCGGCTGGATATTTTACGTCGCGCCGGAAGGCTACTACACGAACGAGTGGCTGCTCTCGCCGCAGTTCCTCGCCGGAACGGCCGTCTTCTTCGCCGGCATGGCGATCAACATCCATTCGGACCGGATCATCCGCCGCCTGCGCAAACCGGGCGACACGGCCCACTACCTGCCTCGGGGCGGAATGTTCCGCTACGTTACGTCGGCCAACTACTTCGGCGAGATCGTCGAATGGACCGGCTTCGCCATACTGACGTGGTCGGCCTCGGGAGCGGTGTTCGCGCTGTGGACCTTCGCCAACCTGGTCCCGAGAGCGGATGCGATCTACAAGCGCTACGCCGAGCTGTTCGGAGACGAACTGCGCAAAGAGCGGCGCAAGCGCGTCATTCCTTTCATATACTGATCCGCAACAAACATACGTCGAATCGCATAACTTTCGTTTTTACCATGAAAGAATCCGTATTGTTCACCCCCGGCCGGATCGGACCGCTGACCTTGCGCAACCGTACGATCCGCGCAGCCGCGTTCGAGGGCATGTGCGACGGCAACTCGCCGACGGACATGCTGTACGAGTATCACCGCAGCGTCGCGGCCGGAGGCATCGGCATGACGACGCTCGCCTATGCCTCGGTCACGCGCAACGGGCTGTCGTTCCCTCACCAGTTGTGGCTGCGGCCCGAGATCGTCCCCGGTCTGCGGCGCATCACCGACGCGATCCACCGCGAGGGAGCCGCCGCCGGTATCCAGATCGGCCACTGCGGCAACATGTCGCACCGCGCGATCTGCGGCTGCACGCCGATCTCGGCCTCGTCGGGCTTCAACATCTACTCCCCCACCCTCGTGCGAGGCATGCGCGCGAGCGAAATCGCCGACGTGGCCCGCGCTTTCGGCACGGCCGTGAACATGGCCCGCGAAGCAGGGTTCGACTCGGTAGAAGTGCACGCCGGGCACGGATACCTGATCAGCCAGTTCCTGTCGCCTTACACGAACCGCCGCAAAGACGAATACGGCGGCACGCTCGAGAACCGGATGCGTTTCATGGACATGTGCCTCGGCGAGGCGCTGACGGCGGCCCGGGACGACATGGCCGTCGTCGTGAAGACGAACATGCGGGACGGATTCCGGGGCGGACTCGACCTGGACGAATGCCTCGAGGTGGCCCGCCGCATCGAGCGGAACGGAGCCCATGCGCTGGTGCTCAGCGGAGGATTCGTCAGCCGGGCGCCGATGTACGTGATGCGCGGCTCGATGCCGCTGCGCTCGATGACATATTACATGAAGCAACTGTGGCTCAAGGCCGGAGTGCGGGCCGTCGGGCGCTGGATGATCCCCGACGAGCCGTTCCGCGAAGCCTATTTCCTCGACGACGCGCTGCGATTCCGCGAGGCGCTGAAGCTCCCGCTCGTCTACGTCGGAGGGCTCGTATCGCGTACCAAGATCGACGAAGTGCTCGGCCGGGGATTCGAGTTCGTCGCCATGGCCCGGGCGCTGATCCGCGAACCGGATTTCGTGAACCGGATGAAAGAGACGGGCGAGGAACGCTGCGACTGCGACCACACGAACTACTGCATCGCCCGGATGTACTCGCGCGAAATGGCCTGCTACCGCAACGTGCCGGACCTGCCGCCCTGTCTGAAACGCGAAATCGAACGAAAAACGAAGCGGCCATGAGCTCGAGCGAACGAACGGATCGGGCTACGGCCCTGATCACGGGCGCCAGCTCGGGCATCGGCTACCAGTACGCCCGGCAGCTGGCCGCGCGGGGCTACGACCTGCTGATCGTCAGCAACGACGCCGAAGGCATCGCGAACTCCGCCGCCGAAATACGGAAGCAATACGGCGTGCGAATCACGCCCCTGTACCGCGACCTGTCGGCCGAAAATGCAGCCGAAGACCTGTATCGCTATTGCGAAGACGAGCAACTTGACGTCGAGGTGCTCGTCAACAATGCCGGCGTTTTCTTTTTCGACGACCTGGCACGGGTCGATTCCCGGCGGATCGAACTGATGCTGCGGCTGCACGTACGGACGACGACGCTGCTTTGTCACTATTTCGGCCGATCCATGCAGGCACGAGGCCGAGGCTACATTCTTAATATGTCGTCCATGTCGGCATGGATGCCGTTTCCCGGCATTTCGGTCTACGCAGCGACGAAAAGCTACCTGAGGACGCTGTCGCTGGCGATCCGCAACGAGCTGTACGATCGCGGAGTCCGCGTTACGGCAGTCTGTCCCGGAGCCGTGGCCACCGGGTTGTACAATCTCAGCGAGCGCTATCGGCGACTGGCATTGCGGCTCGGCATCATGATGACGCCCGAAAGGCTCGCTCGCAAAGGGCTGCGCGCGCTGTTCTCGGGCCGCCGCCGCACGGTGCCGGGATTCGTCAACCGCGTCTTCGTTCCGCTGGCGGGCCTGATACCCGGACCGATCGTGCGGCTCATCAAGCGAAAAGCGAAATTCTACCGCTATGGACGATAAGGGACTCTACATCGTGACCGGCGCGACCGGCGGCATAGGCCGGGCCCTGACCGAAGGGCTCTGCCGCAAGGGCCTGCGGGTCGTGATGGCCTGCCGGAATATGGAAAAGGCGGAAGCGGTCCGGCAAGGAATCATGCGGTCGGGAAGGGCGGGAAACGGAGAAATAACGGTCCGCACGCTCGACATGGCTTCGCTCGGATCGATCGGACGTTTCGCCGAGGAACTTCGATCGGAAGGGGCCGAAATCGCAGCGCTGGTCAACAACGCCGGCGTGATGAGCGCCCGTTTCGGCCTGACCGCCGACGGAATCGAGCAGTGCATGGGCGTCAATTACGTGGGTCCCTACGCGCTGACCCGGCTGCTGCTGCCGATGATCGCGGACGGGGGACGGATCGTCAATACGCTGTCGGTCACCTACCGCATCGGCCGGATCGGTCCCCGACTTTTCGAGCCCGAGCCGCAACGGTACGAACGTTTCAGGAGCTACGGCTCGTCGAAGCTGGCGCTGCTGCTGTTCACGCTCGAGCTGGCCCGGCGAACGGCGGGACGCATCGGCGTCTACGCGGCCGACCCGGGCGTGGTCGACACGGGCATGATTACGATGCACCGATGGTTCGACCCGCTGACCGACCTGCTGTTCCGGCCGCTGATCAAGAGTCCTGAACAGGGAGCCCGGACAGCGCTGGCTTTGGCGACGGGCGACCTGCCGGACGAACGGCAGGCGCTGTACTGGGCCGGCATGAAACCCAAGCGAGTCGCCCATCCGGTAACCTGCCATCCTTGCAGGCAGGCCCTTTGGGAACAGACCGAGCGACTCGTCGAAAAGTCAGGCATCAAATTCGCATAAGCGCCATGCGCTCCCAACCGATACGAATACATTCTACGAAACCATGACAATTTTACAACTGATCGCCGCGACCGAGGCCGTCGCGGACACGACGAAAAAAGCCGTTATCGAGCAGAAACTCGACATGCTGTCGCACATGTCGGCCCAAGACCTGATCAGCATGCTGATCAAAGACATCGTCAACTTCGGCCTGCGCATTCTCATCGCGTTGGTTCTGCTGGCCGTCGGCCGCTGGATCATCCGCTGGATCCGCCGGGCGATGCGCAACATGATGACCCGCCGTGAAGTGGACCCCTCGCTGAGAGGCTTCCTTTCGAGCATGGTCAACATCACGCTGACGCTCTTTCTGATCATTATCATCATCGGCATACTGGGCATCGACACGACTTCGTTCATCGCAGTGTTCGCATCGGCCGGTCTGGCCGTCGGCATGGCCCTGAGCGGAACGCTGCAAAATTTCGCAGGAGGAGTGATGATCCTCATATTCAAGCCATTCAAGGTAGGAGACTTCATCGAGGCACAGGGACAGAGCGGCTCGGTCAAGGAAATCCAGTTGCTCAACACCGTAATCAACACGCCCGACAACAAGACGATCCTGATCCCCAACGGGAGTATTTCGACGGGTATCATCAACAACTATTCGAAGGAAGCCACCCGCCGGCTCGACTGGACATTCGGGATCGCATACGGCGACGACTACGACCGGGCCAAGAGAACGATACTCGAAATGCTCGAGGCCGATCCCCGCGTACTGAAGAGTCCTGCCCCGTTCGTCGCCCTGAACAGTCTGGGCGACAGCTCGGTCAATATCCTCGCCCGGGCATGGGTCTCCTCGGGCGACTATTGGGACCTTTTCTTCGATATGAACGAGCGGGTGTACAAGCGTTTCGCCGAGGTCGGTCTCAACATTCCGTTCCCTCAATTGGACGTGCACCTGAAGGACGAAACCAGGCCGGAAGAACCGAAGCGAACGGAATAACGCCCCCGTCACAGACGCAAAAAGGATGGTTTCGACCATCCTTTTTGCGTATCGAATTATATACTTACCCGTACCGGCTCCGGGTTTTCCAAGTTCCGGCTTCCCGACGTGAAGCTCTCCGGCGAAGAAAATTCAGGATAAGAGCCTAATCGGGTGCGTGGCCTGCGGTTGCCGACCGCGACCGCCGGACGTAAAAACTTCGGTAGCGAATACGCTTGGCACATGGAAGCATACGATCGTCTTTGCGTACAAAGCCATTCGATACGGCCGCCGGAGCGAATTGCCGGAACGCCGATCTGCCGGCTATCGCACATGGAAAGACCGGCGAAAGACCGGCGGCGAACCGGCCTCAAAACGTCTCGTCATCGGGCATCCGGCGACGCTGCCGGACGCCCGGTTCCCGACAGACCCGGACAGCCGCCCTATGCCGACCGGAAACCGGCATGGGGTCCAAGGCGGCTTCAGTAAACAAGGTCCGGGAAAGAGTCGCCTACCTATGGTAAGCAACCCTTTCCCGGACCGTACTTTCACGCGGTCAACCGCGTCCATACTTTCGGGAAGGTCTCGTCGCGCTCTTCCAGCGCGATCCCGATCTCTTCTCCGAATTCTCAAAGTCTGTCGCGGGCCCAACGGACGACTACGGCCGTTCGAGAAGCAGCGACGGACGATGCGTCAGACCGGCCGGAAGCAGCATGTAGCGCTCCATCGTGAACGAGTCGCCCTCGGTCGTCCAGTTCCCCGGCCCGTATGCGCCTACCAGCGCCGGAACCTGATGCAGCGGCCCGAACGTATTGCGGCGGGTCAGTACGACGTTCAGCAGCGCGGGCTCGCCGTTCCGAGCAGCCTGCGTGAAATCCAACTCGTAGGGCGCCCATCCGCATATCTGATGCGAGCCTTCGTTCAGCAGTTCCAGACAGCCTCCGTCGAAACCATCCACCGTCAGCTTCAGGCGCTCGCCTTCGGCCGGGCTCGGCAGGCCGTCGATCCGGTAGCAGACGGCCCCCGAGTAGAACGGCAGACCCTGCGACACGATATCGCCCACGCGCAATTTGTCGGGCAGACGCGTAATCGTCTTGCGGATGCCTTGCAGATCGACGCCGAAGCGGCCGGTCAGATAGATCGCCTCCAGATCGAGATTGCGGCTGAAATGGCCGACCAGCTCGACGCTGTTCTCCCCGAGGCGGAACATATCCGACGGAACGTAGATGCGGCGGATGCTGTTATCGATGAACCACCCGTGCTCGTCCTGTGACGGAAGCCGCCGTCCGTTCACGAGAATCGTGAATCGCTGCGGGGTTTCGAGGCAGAGGAAGACGGAATCGGACGGAACGACCGACACACTGAAGGGAAAGTTCATCTTCAGCACCCCGAGCGGCTCGGCATATTCCTTACCCTTGTATTTCTCGGCATACCACGGCTGCACCATCTCGCCTCCGCGATACGGCAGGTCGAAATGGCGGCGGACGGCCCGGTCGATTTTGAGTATTTCCGTCAGCGGCTGCACGGGCTCGTCACCGATCTGCCATGTGGCCAGATCGAGAACGCAGATATTCGGCTCGTTCAGCGTATAGGAATAGGAGTCGGGCAGCTCCGTCTTCTCCCTCATGCTATAGACGGGCGCCGTTTGAGCGAAAGCGGGAGCCGAGGCCGAAATCGTATAGACCTTCTCCTCGCACGGCTCGAAGGAGGTCAGAACGACGGACTTTCCGTCCGATACGGTCGCCGGCTGCTTCCATACCTCGCCCGTCTTGCAGTCCCACAACGCGATCTCGCCCTCGAAGGGCAGCGTGACGCTGACCGAGTCGTACTTCCGATGCCGGTCGATATTCATCAGCACGACATACGCGCGCTCGTCGTCACGCCGAACCTGACCGAACACGAGCGGGAGATTCTCCCCTGCGGCGCTCCGCACCTCGACGACCGGACGGATCGCCTGTTTCACGGCCTCGACGACCGGAGCCTCCTCGTAATCGACCTGCACGCAGCGGGACGCCATCAGGGCAGGCTCATCCGACGGCTGAACGTCCACGTACTTAGGCGCCTCGCCCATGAAGATCACACGGCCTCCCTCTTTCTCGAACTTTTCGAGCGCGTCGAGCGTCGAGCGGCGCATCGTCTCCATATTGCCTACCAGCACGGTGCGATACGAAGCTTGTCCCACGCGGAAGACCGGATTGTCCTCCGCATCGCGGCCGACGCCGCTCAAGCGGCTCATCATCTCCTCGTCGCCGTAATCGAAGTCGATCCGCTCGCCGGCAAGCCAATGGAACAGGTCGGCATACTTATCCTCCATCTCGGCGATCTCGGGCGCGGCGGGCGTCAGCGCATCGAACGACCGGATGCACACCTGACTCCATACGCTCTCGATCGGACTGACAATCAGCACGTCACACACAGGCTCGCCCTGATTCAGCATAACGCCCAAACGCGAGAAATAGTCCTCGACATATTTGTACTGCTTCCACCAAGGCGACTGGTAGAAAATGCTGGCCGGATAGTCGCGCTTGGCCTCGCCCTCCATCGTGTACCACGACAGGTGCTGACAGCGCAGGTTGATGCCGAACAGAGCCTGCCAGTCGCCGACGGCCTTATGGCTCTCGAAATCGAACTGCCAGCCCGTACACCCGTACATCTCCGACAGAAGCCATTTCTGCCCCAACTGGCGGGCGACCGAAGAGAGCTGCTTGGGGACCCAGTAAGCGTTGTCGTTCTCGGTCAGCAGGTCGATGCCGGGCGTGTGCATATACTCGTAATAGCGCATCAGCGAGCCCTGCATCGTCACCTGACTCGTGAAATTGTTCTCATGCAGCACATGGCCGGTGTAAATCATATCATGCTTCGTACACCAATCGTACTGCGGCTTGGCGAAATTTTTCAGGAACAGCGACTGGGTCAGCTCGCAATATTTCCACTTCACGTCGTTGACCCGCTCGCCGTTCTCGCGCAAAAACAACTTCGGCAGATCGGCCGCCAGATCGCCTCCGAACATTTTTTCGTACTCCTGCGGCATGTTCGGCGTCCAAGGACAGGTATTGGGACCGCTGCTGTTGCCGTCCGAGCCGCCTCCGAACGAGGTAAACAAACCGCCGCGATGGGGCTCGTCGGTGAATATTCCCTCGATCGTCGTACCGATCCGCTCGCCGCAATGCTTCAGATACTGCTCGTGCGTCAGCTCGATGAAGCGCTCCGTAGCCTTGGGATTGAACACGTCGATATAAGTATTTCCGTTGTAGCCGTCGGATCCCCGGAAAGTCTTGTGCTGGAACTTGAGCACCGTCTTGCCGGCATAATCGGCCATGTTCGACTCGGGCGTCAGGCGCTGCAGGTTCGAGTAGTCGATCCCGTCCAGATCGCAGGCGAAGGCCGAAACGATCGAGTCGTTGTCCCAGCGGAATTGCTCGGCAGGCATCGTCTGCAACTCGACGAAGTTCATCCGCAGCGCAGGGTCTTCGGTCACCATGCCTCCGGCGCTGCCCGAGGGCCAGCGGTCCTCGTCGTACAGATAGGCTTCCATGCCGAGCCGCGCGGCCTCGTCCACGACGGCGTTCGTCAGATCGAACCACTCGGGCCCGAGATACTCGGTCTTCAGGCCGACGCGCGAGTGCAGGAATGCCCCGCCCATGCCCATTTCCTTGAACACATGGAGCTGACGGATCAGCTCGTCTTTCTCGAGACGGCCGTTCCACGACCAGAAGGGCTTGCCCCGCCACTCGTTGCCGGGATCGCGAAACGTAGCGTAAAGCGAATCGTCGGACAGCGTCGGCGGCTGTTCGGAGCCATTGCTTCCGCAGCCGGCCAACAACATGACGGCCGCAACGGACGACCATAGGAAAAGTCTTTTCATCTATCAGTTGGTTTAGGTAAAACAAAACGAGCCGCCTGAGCCGCCCTCACGAAACGACACGACGCCCCTTATGACAAAATTGCATAAATTAATCCGGATTTCCCACGACGGGACGACTTTTTTTATCCGGCCGGCAACCGTACGGAGCACGGTCCGCATTTTGACAGCGAGGCTCCGGTCGCAGAGCGGAGGCTCCGCCGGCCAAGACCGAAACGACCGGATCGGAGCCTCGCCGCGCACTGTCCGAACGGTGGAACCGGTTCCGCCCCCGCTCGAAGGACGCGAAAAACGGCACGCCGCACCGGACACGAAAGGCGCGAAACACCCGAACCGGCAGAGACCATACCCTTCTCTCCTGCAAACGCCGCCCGGCCGGTCCGGACCGGGTCGAAACGGACGCGCCCCAAATATTTAAGATTTTTTAATAAAAAAGCGCTCCGCGCACGATCCGGCATCCGCAGGTTCCGGATAATTTCGTACCTTCGCAGCCGGAATCGGGGCAGGCCCTGCCGTCCGCAACGCCGGCCCCTCCGGCAAGCGACTCTAATCCGGACCAGCGAAACAAACGATCGGTACACTTTTTAATATGGAATGGTTTCATAATCTTTTTTTCGGCAACAGCTCTTTCTGGGGCGGAGGCGTCGCCCACTCGGTGCTGATTCTCGCGCTGGTGATCGCGCTCGGCATCGCGCTCGGCAAGCTCAAAATCGGCGGAATCCGGCTCGGCGTGACGTGGATTCTTTTCGTCGGAATCGCGTTCAGCCATTTCGGGATGCAGCTCAACGAGCATCTGGTCCATTTCGTCAAAGAGTTCGGGCTGATTCTGTTCGTCTACTCGATCGGCCTGCAAGTAGGACCCAGCTTCTTCTCTTCGTTCAAGAAAGGCGGCGTGAAGCTGAACATGCTGGCGACGGCCATCGTCTTTCTGGGCGTGATCGCCGCCTACATCGTCCATCTGGCGACGGGACTGCACATCACGACCGTCGTGGGTATCCTCTCCGGCGCCGTGACCAACACGCCGGGACTGGGCGCAGCGCAGCAAGCCTATGCCGACATGACGGGAATCGACGCGCCCGACATTGCGACGGGTTATGCGGTAGCCTATCCGCTCGGCGTGATCGGCATCATCCTGTCGATGCTTTTCATCCGCTGGATCTTCCGTATCCGCTTCGACGAGGAGAATAAGATACTCTCGAGCCGCGAGGACAACTCGCGCCAGGCGGTCCGCGTTTCGGTAGAAGTCAAAAACCAGTTTCTCGACGGCAAAACCGTTCTGCAGATCAAACGCCTGATAAACCGTCAGTTCGTCATCTCGCGCGTGCTCCGGTCCGACGGGCATATCGAGATCGCCAACGCGCAGACTCCGCTCCGCGTCGGCGACAAGGTAATGGTCGTCACGACGGCCGATAACGCGGAGCTGGTCGAAGACTTTCTCGGCGAGAAGATCGACATGGAGATGCAGGAATGGGAAAAGCTCGACAACCAGCTCATCACGCGCCGGATCATGATCACCAAGTCGAAACTCAACGGCAAGTACATCGGCGAACTGAAACTGCGCAGCGGCTATGGCGTCAATATGACGCGCGTGAACCGCGCCGGCGTCGACCTGATCCCGAATCACAACCTGCAACTGCAAATGGGCGACCGCGTGACGGTCGTCGGCTCCGAAGCGGCAATCAACGCCGTGTCGAAAATTCTGGGCAATTCGATGCGGCGGCTCAACGAGCCGAACCTGATCCCGATCTTCGTCGGCATCGTGCTCGGCGTGCTGTTGGGCAGCATCCCGATCGCGTTTCCCGGCATCCCGCAGCCCGTCAAGCTCGGGCTGGCCGGCGGCCCGCTGGTCGTATCGATCCTGATCAGCCGGTTCGGCCCGCACTACAAGCTGGTTACCTATACGACGATGAGCGCGAACCTGATGCTCCGCGAAATCGGCATCGCACTGTTCCTGGCCTGCGTCGGACTCGGCGCCGGAGAAGGATTCGTCCATACGGTGCTGTACGAGAACGGATACCATTGGATCGGCTACGGCTTCCTGATTACGGTTCTCCCGCTGCTGATCGTAGGTATCGTCGCGCGCAAATTCTACAAGCTGAACTTCTATACGCTGATGGGACTGTTCGCCGGATCGATGACCGATCCCCCGGCGCTGGCGTACTCGAACGAGACGGCCGGCAACGACATGCCTTCGGTCGGCTATGCGACCGTTTATCCGCTCACGATGTTTCTGCGGATTCTGACGGCCCAGATGCTGATACTCTGCGTGGCATAGGCGCAGGAAGGGAAGTCTTTGCCTTGCAAAAAAGCCCGTGCATTACCGAATGCACGGGCTTTTGCGTTTTTGACGCTCGAGGGAAGGATCGCCGGGGCGGCAAGACATCCGGTCGAATGAATGCCGAGCAGTCCTACTCCGGAACCTTTTCTGAAGAAAGGCGCCCCCTACTGAGCCGCGCCCTTCCGTATCCCTTATCCCTTCACCGAGTCCGACAAAGAGCCGGGCAGACAATCTGTCCGTTTTTTGCCAAACCGGACAGGAGTTTCGGGACATCGCACCCCATCGTCCGGATTTCCGAGAGGAAGCCACGTTCCCGCCCTACGCGCAGCCTGCGAAGAATCCGCTCCCCTCCCCGGAGATCGCCGGCATCCTGCCAAACAAGCGAGGGCGCGGCCTGAGCCGCGCCCTCGGGTTCGCCCGCATCCGAATCGGACCGGCTTGAATAGCTGCGATCAATACTTGCTTGCGCGAAGCGCCTTCCCTGCATTATCCGCCGCGCGAACGACCGACAGCTTCTGCTTGCCCGTATCGGCCGGTTTGGCGGCACGGGCTTCGGTCAGCTTGGCGGCACGCACAGCGGCGCGACCGGCTTCGTCGGGAACGTTCGGGGAGACAACCAGCGAGCGGACGGCATTACCGGCATTCTCGTAAATCGCCGTACCCGACCAGCTTCCCGAGAACGTATGAGGTACTTCGGCATCGTCGGTGCACTCGAAATCGATCACATAAGTGCCGTCTCCGTTGTTCGTAACATGGATTTCACCGTCGACGGCAGGAGCCCGCTCGGTATACGACTGGCCGTTGAATCCTCCGACGTACCACGTTCCGCTCACCATATTGTTGCTGCTCAACTCTCCCGGGAGGAAAGTGCCCGGCTCGACTCCCTTGCTCGCCGTATAGGTTCCGGTCGGGATGCCCGTCTCGTCGAGATGGGGAGAAGCGATCTGCGACGAGAAGCCGTCCGAGCCGATCTCGTCGCTCACGATCTGCACCATCCACACGCCGTATTCGCCCACACCTCCCCAGTAGTTCAGCTTGCACTCGGCATCGGTCAGATCGACCACATAGTCATCTTCGAGGGTCGAATAGATCGGCGCCCGATTGAAGAACTCCAAGTCGCCCTCCATCGTCGCAGTCAGACTGCCGCCCTCTTTGGTCGTGAAGTCGAACGTGAAGCGGTAACCGCTGCCGGAACCAGTTTCGTCGATCCGCATCGTACCGCCGTCGATCAGCGCCGTATTTCCATCCTCATACATCGAGGTTACCACCGGATAATCAGCCTGCGTCAGGTAAAAATAGGTTCCTTCCGACTCCTCGATAATACCGGGCACAATCACATTCAGCCGCCCCGGATCAATTGTCATCGGACCGCCCTCGGAGCTTACCGTGTAAGTTCCCGGCTCGAGCTTGATCGACGAGGATGTACAAGGCTTGCTATACAGGTCGATGAACAGCATAGTGTTCCTCCTTCCTTCCTCAAACAAATATTGGTCATTCTCATCATTCCGATCCAGCATGTTTCCATCCCATAACATCAAACGGAACGTACTCATCTCATCGGTCGAACCCATATAGGAAACCTCGCCCTGAGTAAAGTTCGTCTTATGGTCGCCCACCGGACCGGTCACCTTGTTCTCGAAATCGATCGGGCCCTCGTACTTAGCCTCGACGACACATCCGTCCTCCGCGCGGAAGTTGGCCGTCAGCGTGTAATTCTCGCCGTTGCGGGCCACCGTGACCGTTCCGACCGAGAATTCGGTTCCGGCTACCGAATTGCCGTTCTCGTCGACCTCGGCAAGCCACGTATACATATTGTAGCAGGAGCCTTCCGAGTAGCGCTCGGCAGCGATGTCGTACACGCCGTCGGGCAGGATCGCCTGATCGTCGTCATCGGAGAGGGTTCCGTACAGGTCGAGGCTGAGCTTGTACCCTCCTTCGCCGACCGGTTTGCCGCTGTCGTCGGCCTCGTAGGAAACGAACTGGAGGAAATAGTTGCCCGTTCCCTGCTTCTGCTCGTCGCCGTAATAGGAAGCGACAAGCAGATTCATCGCATCGATCTGCACGTTCTCGCCCAAGCCGGTCGTACCATTTTTCAACACCGTCGGAGCGCCCTCGTAGCGTACGCGCAGCGTCCTGCCGTCCTCCAGCTCGCCGATCGCCACGACGCTGACCACACCGTCCTCGGTAGTCACTTCCACACGCAAGTCGCGGAAAGACTGCTGGTCGGCCAGTTGCAGATCGTCGCCGATCAGATAATAGGTAGAATACTCGGTCCCGACCGTGCCTTCGCCGTAAGGGTTCTGCATATCGACCTCGTAAACCCCGTCGGGGAGAATCGCATGATCGGGCGAATCGGCGAACGCGCCGTAAAGATCGAGCACGACGTCCATTCCCGGAGCATCGGGATACTCGCCCTCCTGTCCCTCGACCGGAGCATACTCGAATTGGGACAAGTGGAAATAATAGTTACCCGTGCCGGCGCTCATCCTGTCTCCATAATAATAGCCCTGGGCGTATTGAGCCGTATAATCCACATCGTAGGAGAGCGCGACGGTCGGCAGATCGATCGATTCCACCTCGCCCGCATGCTCCCCCGAGGCCGCCACGGCATAGGCGACATAAGTAGTTCCGGGAGTCAGATCCGGAATCGTCACATCGGAAGGCTGATCGGCCGATACGGCCGTCCCGTTCGCAAAGATCGCGGCGGCATCGGGCGCAGCATCGCCTTTCAGACCGTACGTCCATGCGCAACGGTCGGCATGGACGGGCGTTACGGTAAAGCTGACCGACGTCTCGGTCGCAGCTCCTGCGGTCAACGTCACTTCCGGCTCGGGCGCCGGATTTTCGGGATCGTCCTTGCAGGAAGTCAGGCCGCACGCGAAAAAGGCGGCAGCCAAAACGGACAAACAAAAACGTACTCTATATTATAAACATTTATCGAAGTTATGCCTGCTTTCGCAGACGGATTTGCAGTCACACCTGAAGCTCGTGTACGTCGTGCATGGCAATGCGAGCAAAGAACCGAAACGAATATATAAAAATGTATAAACACCTATTATAATGTATAAGCAAAATCGCCTTGCTCCGGTCCGTTCATGGTAAAATTAAACAAAAAATTCTATATGTGAAATAAATCGCCGCCGAAAAAAAGCAACCGAATACACACAGAATCAATACTTAGGGCATTTATCAAAACAATCGAAACATTCCGGTTCGATTCGACTTCCGAATCGTAACCGAAGAAAGACGTACCGGAAACGATTTGACATTTTTCGCAAAAAATAAAAAAACAGAGTCCGCCGGCCCGATTCCGGAACGAAGAACGGCTCCCGAAAACGGAAACGGATTTGTCCGGATCCCGATCCCGAATCGGAACGCTCCGGGTTATCGTAACGCGACCGCAGAGAAAAATTCCGCCGTTTCTCGTCGTAAGCCGGATTACGAACGAAGAGCTTCCGAGTACAGTCGTACCCGCTATCTCAAACGACGGAGCAGGATACATCGGAGAAAAAATACTCCGGCCCAAAAACAACATCCGGCACCCCTTCAGAGGGGCACCGGATGATTTCTTTCATACCGGTCGGACGCTACCGCCCCGAGCGGTCGAAAAATTTCTTGAAAAACAGCCACTGATAATCGATCGAATTGGTCCAGTAGGGTCCGTTGTGAACGCCGGGACGCACCGTGTAATCATGCTCGATACCCCGTTCGCGAAGCGCCTCGTGCAGTTTGTTGTTCACGTCGAAAAAGAAGTCGTCGTAACCGCAGTCGATCACCAACGCCAGATCGCCGTTCGATATGCTGTCCAACTGGGTCATCACCGTATGGTCGTCCCACGTCTTGCGATTGGTCGCCTCCTCGCCGAGCTGTTTGGCCATTTCCCAGTTCTCGGGGAAAGGACGGATATCCACGCCGCCGCTCGTCGATCCGCCGGCGCCGAACGTATCCTTGTGGCGGAACGAAAGCCACAGCCCGCCGTGGCCGCCCATGCTGAGACCCGTAATCGCACGGCCCGAACGGTCGCCCCGCGTCGGATAGTGGGCGTCCACGTAATCGATCAGCTCGCGCGCGACGAAGGTCTCGAAACGCGAAGAGGGGTCTTTCGGGCTGTCCCAGTACCAGCTGTTCTCGCCGTCGGGACAAACGACGATCACGCTGTCCCGGTCGGCCATTTGCGGCAGAGAAGGCTTCACGTTGAGCCACGTTTCCTGATCGCCGCTGTATCCGTGAAGCAGGTACAGCACCGGCATTCTGACTCCGCTCTTCGCCGCGTCGGGCACGATCACGACGACCGGGATCTCCTTTTTCATCGCTTCGCTCCGCACGGCAATCCGGTCGATCGTCGCAGCCGAAACAGATGAAGTCAGCCACAGAACGACCGCCAGCAACAAGATTATTCGATTCTTTTTCATACTTCAAATTATTTACATTTCACACTGAATATAAAACATTTAAAAACAACAAAATTCCATTCCGCACCCGAAAACGGAAACAAAACTAACAATATTTTCGCGAAGCGCTTGCTCAAATCCGAGATTTTACACTATATTTGCCATTGCAACGAATCAAGAAAACGATGACTCATTCTGCAATCAACAAATTCTGGTGGTGGCGCTCTCTACTCGATAAGTCGTGAGTCGCATCGCCATGTGCAGATATGAATCTGCGAAATACCAAGGGAGGCTGTCGACCACGACAGCCTCCCTTGTTTTGTCCGCATTCCATCCGATCATTTATAAACCAAAATCCGTAAAGCAATGAGCACGAAAACAAAACGCTTCATCCTTCCGGAATCAGAGATTCCGACCCGGTGGTACAACGTCATGGCCGACATGCCCAACAAGCCGATGCCGCCTCTGAATCCCGCAACGAAACAGCCGCTGAAAGCCTCGGATCTCTATCCCATTTTCGCCGAGGCGCTGGCCGATCAGGAGATGAACCAGACCGACCCGTGGATCGATATCCCCGACGAAGTCCGCGAGCAGTACAAAAACTACCGCTGCACGCCGCTGGTTAGGGCCTACGGACTGGAAAAGGCGCTCGGCACCCCGGCGCACATCTATTTCAAGAACGAGAGCGTCAGCCCCGTCGGCTCGCACAAGCTGAACTCGGCCCTCGCTCAAGCCTATTACTGCAAGCGGCAAGGTGTCACGAACATCACGACCGAGACCGGCGCCGGCCAATGGGGAGCCGCCCTGTCGTACGCCGCCAAGGCGTTCGGGCTGGAACTAGCCGTCTACATGGTCAAGATCAGTTACGAGCAGAAACCCTACCGGCGCTCGATCATGCAGACTTTCGGCGCGCAGGTGACCGCCTCGCCGTCGATGTCGACCAAAGCTGGACGCAAAATACTCACCGAACATCCGAACCATCAGGGCTCGCTCGGCACGGCGATCTCGGAGGCGATCGAGCTGGCGATGAGCACGCCGAACTGCAAGTACACGCTCGGCTCGGTGCTGAGCCACGTCACGCTGCACCAGACGATCATCGGCCTCGAGGCCGAAAAACAGATGGAAATGGCAGGCGAATACCCCGACCTGATCATCGGCTGCTTCGGCGGCGGATCGAATTTCGGCGGCATCTCGTTCCCGTTCATGCGCCACACGCTCAAGGAAGGCCGAAAGACGCGCTACATCGCGGCCGAGCCCGACTCCTGCCCGAAGCTCACTCGCGGAGTCTTCCGCTACGACTTCGGAGACGAAGCCGGCTATACGCCGTTGCTGCCGATGTTCACGCTGGGGCACAACTTCGCTCCCGCCAACATCCATGCGGGCGGATTGCGGTATCACGGAGCAGGCGTGATCGTATCTCAACTGCTCAAGGACAAGCTGATGGAAGCGGTCGATATCCCGCAACTCGAGAGCTTCGACGCAGGCTGCCTGTTCGCGCAGACCGAGGGCATTATTCCCGCTCCGGAATCGTGCCATGCGATCGCCGCGGCCGTCCGCGAGGCCCGCAAGTGTACCGAGAGCGGCGAACCGAAAGTCATCTTGTTCAACCTGTCGGGACACGGCCTGATCGACATGGCCGCTTACGACAAGTACCTGGCGGGCGATCTGGTGAACTACTCGCTCAGCGACGAGCAGATCAAGCGGAACATCGGCGAACTGGACGCCATCGGATAGCGGGCGCGCCGCACTCCTTTTTCAGACAAGCCACAACGACGGCTTCTGCTTCACGGCAGAGACCGCCGTTGCGGCTTTTCCTATGAAATACGGCCGCATTTTTTGCCGACTTCTGTTTTCGGATCGAAAACTTTTTGTACCTTTACAAGACGAACGACACATTACGCCGGCCGAACGCAGTATCCCGAACGGATCGCCGAGGCGGGCCGAAGCATGGAACAACCTAAACTATAATACTTAACCACTATGGACAGAAGGGAATTCCTGAAGAAATCAATGCTCCTCACGGCAGGGGCGCTGATCGGAGGAAGCCTGTTCTCGGAGACTTCGGCCGCCAAGGGCGCGAAGCAGAACGGCATTCCGCGCAAGAAGAAATCGATCGGGCTGCAGCTCTATTCGATCGGCGGCGATATGAGCGCCGATGCAGCGCAAGCGCTCCGGCAAATATCCGAAATGGGATACTCCACCGCCGAAACGGCCTCGTACGGAGACGGGAAGTTCTACGGCCGCACGCCGGCCGAGTTCCGCAAAATGGCCGAGGACCTCGGCATCGCGGTAACCGGCGCGCACATCGCCCGCGAACTCGACAAGAACGACATGCAGGGCTGCATGGACTGGTGGAAACAGGCTTGCGACGCCCAGGCGGCCGTAGGCGGCAAAACCATCGTCATGCCCTACTTCCCCGTCGGCTCGACGCTCGCCGACCTGCAGGACTACTGCGACTATTTCAACCGCGTAGGCGAAATCGCGAACGCGGCCGGGCTGCGTTTCGGCTACCACAACCACTCGCACGAGTTCAATAAGATCGAAGGCCAGGTAATCGAGGATTACATGATCGAAAACACCGATCCCGACAAGGTCTTCTTCGAACTGGACGTATACTGGGCCAGCAAGGGCGGCGTCAATCCGTCGGCCTACATCCAGAAATACGCCGGCCGCTTCCCGCTACTGCACATCAAGGACGTGGATATCATCGGAGCCAGCGAGACGATCGATTTCGAGTCGATCTTCAAGGCGGCCTACAAGCAGGGACTCGAAGAGTACTACGTCGAGATCGAGGCCAACTCGCTTCCGCCCATGCTCTGCGCCCGCAAAAGCGCCGAATACCTCAACGTATCGAAGTTCGTCAAGTAGAAACCTAACCAAAACATCACATCATGTCTGAAAAAATATCCCGCAGGGACTTCCTGCGTAAAAGCGCGGTAGGTCTGGCCGGACTGACCGTCGTTCCGAGCGCCGTGCTCGGCAAGGCCGCGGGTCATACCGCCCCGAGCGACAAACTCAATATCGCCGCCGTCGGAATCGGCGGCATGGGCGCCGCCAACCTCCAGAACATGGAGACCGAAAATATCGTGGCCCTGTGCGACGTCGACTGGAAATATGCCAAGAACACTTTCGACCGCTACCCGAACGCCAAGCGCTACTGGGACTACCGCAAGATGCTCGACGAGATGGGCAAGGATATCGACGCCGTGCTCGTCGCCACGGCCGACCATACGCACTGCCTGATCGCGGCCGACGCGATCACGATGGGCAAGCACGTATACGTGCAGAAACCGCTGACCCACACCGTCTACGAGTCGCGCCTGCTGACGAAGCTGGCCGAAAAGTACGGCGTGGCCACCCAGATGGGCAATCAGGGAGCCTCGGGCGAAGGCGTGCGTCAGGTCTGCGACTGGATATGGAACGGCGAGATCGGCGAAGTAAAGCGCGTCGATACGTTTACCGACCGCCCGATCTGGCCTCAGGGCCTGATGCGCCCCGAGCAGGTCGACGAGATTCCGGAGACGCTGAACTGGGATCTGTTCGTCGGCCCGGCTCCGATGCGCCCCTACAACAAGCTCTACACTCCGTGGAACTGGCGCGGCTGGTGGGACTTCGGTACCGGCGCGCTGGGCGACAAGCCGGAGGAGATCCGCGCCTGGGCAATCGACACCATGAAGAAGGCTCCCGTGGTGGCCAAGAAGCTGGGCTGCTATGTGGTCACGGGCTTCACCGGCTCTCCCATCTGGAAGTGGCTGTATTCCTTCCCCCAGACCACCGAGGAGATGGTCGAGAACGGCTACGACGAGATCGTGCGCCTGTGGTCCCCTATCCTGGATGAGTTCAAGGCCAACGGCATCAAGTTCGCCCTGGAGGTCCATCCCGGCGAGATCGCTTTCGACTACTACTCCACCGAGAAGCTGCTGAAGAAGTTTGCCGACCGCCCCGAGTTCGGCCTGAACTTCGACCCCAGCCACCTGCTGTGGCAGGGCGTGACGCCCCATCTGTTCCTGCGCGACTTTATGGACCGCGTGTACCACGTCCATATGAAGGATGCGGCGGTGACTCTGGATGGCCGCAGCGGCCTGCTGGGCTCCCACATCGATTTCGGAGACCTGCGCCGCGGCTGGAACTTCCGCTCCCTGGGTCATGGTGACGTGAACTTCGAGGAGATCATCCGCGTGCTGAACGCCGCCGGTTACGACGGCCCTCTGTCCGTGGAATGGGAGGACAGCGGTATGGACCGTATCGAGGGCGCTACCGAGGCGGCCGCTTTCGTGAAGAAGGTGGACTTCAAGAAGTCCGATGTGAAGTTTGACGACGCTATCGCCAACTGAAACGCGACAAGGAGGACAATATGGGTATTCAGATCCGTTACGGCATGGTCGGTGGCCACATGAACGCCTTTATCGGCGAGGTGCACCGCAAAGCCATCGCCTTTGACCCCCGCGCACAGCTGGTGGCGGGCTGCTTCTCCACCAATGCGGAGAAGAACCGTGAGACCGGCGAGACCTACTCCCTGGACATGAGCCGCGTGTACCCCAGCTATGAGGCCATGGCCGAGGCGGAGAGCAGGCGTCCCGACGGTATCGATTTCGTCAGCATCACGACCCCGAACAACACCCACTACGACGTGGCCAAGTGCTTCCTGCAGCACGGCATCCATGTGGTATGCGAAAAGCCTCTGTGCTTCACTGTGGAGCAGGCGCAGGAGCTGGTGGCCCTGGCCAAGGAGAAAAACCTGGTCTTCGGTGTCACCTACACCTATTCCGGCTACACCATGATGAAGGTGGCCCGCGAGATGATCGCCGAGGGCAAGATCGGCAAGATCGCCGCCGTCAATGCGGAGTATGTCCAGGAGTGGCTCATCGATGAGCTGGGCGTCCCCGGCGAGGGCACCACTAAGCTGTCTGTCTGGCGCGCCGATCCGGCGGTGTCCGGTATCTCCAACTGTGTGGGCGACATCGGCACCCACATCGAGAACTCCGTCCACTACCTGACCGGCCTGAACATCAAGCGTCTGGCCGCCACCGTGAACCGTTACGGCAAGGAGCTGGACCTGAACGCCAATATGCTCGTCGAGTACGAAAACGGTGTCAACGGCGCGTAC
>ERZ857693.64-NODE-64-length-140857-cov-17.854896_pt1 | contig 140857 bp, 167 predicted proteins | sample MGYA00519765_ERZ857693 | MGnify/ENA primary metagenome ERZ857693 (study PRJEB31778, sample SAMEA3449354) | human gut metagenome | biome: human gut; feature: human-associated habitat; material: faeces | place: United Kingdom | collected 2010/2012 ... | reverse complement strand
ATGAGATAACACCTGGTAACTTCACATTCAGAACAAGAGAGTTCGAGCAGATGGAGCTTGAGTTCTTCTGCAAGCCGGGTACAGATATGGAGTGGTTTGAGTACTGGAGAAGCTTCTGTATCAACTGGCTCAAGGATCTCGGAATCAAGGATGATGAGATGAGAGCCCGTGACCATTCACCTGAGGAGCTTTGTTTCTACTCCAAGGGAACAACAGATATCGAGTATTTATTCCCATTTGGATGGGGTGAGCTCTGGGGAATCGCTGACAGAACAGATTACGATCTGACACAGCACCAGAATACATCAGGAGAGTCCATGGAGTACTTCGATGACGAGACAAAGGAGAAGTACATTCCATATGTAATCGAGCCATCACTTGGTGCTGACCGTGTTACACTGGCATTCCTGTGTGCTGCATATGACGAGGAGAACATCGGAACAGAGGAGAAGCCAGACATCCGTACAGTCCTTCATTTCCACCCACAGCTTGCACCGGTTAAGATCGGTGTGCTTCCACTTTCCAAGAAGCTCAACGAGGGTGCAGAGAAGATTTATGCAGAGCTTTCAAAGTACTACAACTGTGAGTTCGATGACAGAGGCAACATAGGTAAGAGATATAGAAGACAGGATGAGATAGGAACACCGTTCTGTGTAACATATGATTTCGATTCTGTTGAGGATGGAGCAGTCACAGTTCGTGACAGAGATACCATGGAGCAGGAGAGAGTCAAGATTGAAGATCTGAAGGCTTACTTTGAGAAGAAATTTGAATATTAATTGATGGTGTGACCGGAGATAATACGGGACACTGAATTACAGGAGGCATTAAGATGCATAGTAAAGAGTTATTTTCAGAATACGAGGCAAATGTAAGATCGTACAGCAGAAGTTTCCCAGAGATATTTACAAAGGCCAAGGGAGCCAAGATGTATGACGAGAATGGTAAGGAGTATATAGACTTCTTCGCAGGAGCAGGCGCGCTGAACTATGGTCATAACAATGATTATATAAAGGAGAAGGTTATCGATTACATCCAGAGCGATGGAATCATGCATTCTCTTGACATGATGACAGCACCAAAGGCTGAATTCATCGAGTTTTTTGAGAAAAAGGTCCTTGAGCCTAGAGGACTTGATTACAAGATCATGTTCGCAGGTCCTACAGGAACAAATGCAGTTGAGTCACTCTTAAAGCTTGCACGTAAGGTCAAGAAGAGAGAGATGATCTGGGCATATATGGGTTGTTTCCATGGTATGACACTTGGCTCAATATCACTTACAAGTGATGCTGCAAGCCGTGCAGGAGCAGGCGTTGGACTTGACAACGTATACCACATTCCAGCTCCTTACATGTTCCCAGAGCTTGATACGATCAAGTTCATGCAGACACTTCTTGATGACGATCACTCAGGTGTTGAGAAGCCTGCAGCAATCTTTATCGAGACAGTACAGGCAGATGGTGGTGTAAATGTATTCTCAGTAGAGTACCTCAAGGCACTCCGTGAGTTCTGTGATAAGAACGATATCCTTATGGTTGTTGATGACGTACAGGTAGGCTGTGCAAGAACAGGTACATTCTTCTCATTTGAGAGAGCAGGAATCAAGCCTGATATGTTCTCACTTTCAAAGTCAATCGGCGGATACCCATTCCCTATGGGACTTGCAATGTTCAAGCCGGAGTATGATCTCTGGAAGCCGGGTGAGCATTCAGGTACATTCCGTGGAATCCAGCTCTCAATGGTAGCTGCAAAGGCAGGACTTGAGTTCATGCTTGACAACAACATCGAGGCAGAGACAAGACGTAAGGGCGAGATAGTTAGAGAGTATCTTGAGAAGAATATAGACGGCGATCCAAATGTAATTGCAACACGTGGTATCGGACTCCTCTGGGGCGTAGAGGTTAAGGACGATGCAACAGCAGGTGCCATCACAGCAAGAGCTTTCAAGAAGGGTCTTGTAATAGAGAGAGCTGGCCGTGACAACGCGGTCATCAAGATCATGCCACCACTTATCATCTCAGATGAGGATCTTATTGCAGGTCTTGATATTCTCAAGGCAGCTATTGATGGTGAGTAATTTGTAATTTAATGAGCATTGTGACAGTTGTAATTGCGCAAGACTGATATAATGCGAATATCCACATGAAGCCGATAGGCGACATGATATAAAGTTAAACATAGGCTGCGGAGTTTTCCGCAGCCTATGTTTTTGGTGGGATGAATAGGGCTGTGCGGGCAGTTTGCCAATTTGGAAATTTTTGAATACTGGTCAGCGAAGATCAGTTGCCGGTCTGTTTCAGGTCGGCACACAAATGTTGCTGTAATTAAGCGTAATATAATGGAATATACATATAATTCAACTATATGTAAAAATGGACTGGTTTATACACAAAATATAGAAAAAAGAGTTTGCTAATGTTGACATATATGTTATAATCAGTCTAGCGCGTGTGGAGACTTCACGGGGACTTCACACCATGAAATATAAAGTTTACGTAGGAGGTAACAAACAAATGGCAAACAAGTGGGTTTATATGTTTAGCGAAGGCGACATGACCATGCGTAATCTTCTCGGTGGTAAGGGTGCAAACCTTGCAGAGATGACAGCAATTGGTCTTCCAGTTCCACAGGGTTTCACAATTACAACAGAGGCTTGTACTCAGTACTATGAGGATGGCCGTAAGATCAATGACGAGATCATGGCTCAGGCTATGGATGGCGTTAAGAAGATGGAGGAGATCAACGGCAAGAAGTTCGGAGATCTTGAGAATCCATTACTTGTATCAGTTCGTTCAGGTGCAAGAGCATCTATGCCAGGTATGATGGATACAATCCTTAACCTTGGTCTTAACGATGACGTTGTTGCAGCTATGATAGCACACAACCCAGATCCAGCATTCGAGCGTTTCGTATACGATTCATACAGACGTTTCATCCAGATGTTCTCAGACGTTGTTATGGAAGTTGGTAAGAAGTACTTCGAGCAGCTCATCGACAAGATGAAGGAAGAGAAGGGTGTTAAGTTCGATGTAGAGCTTACAGCACAGGATCTCAAGACACTTGCTGAGCAGTTCAAGGCAGAGTACAAGAACCAGTTAGGAACAGATTTCCCTTCAGACCCAGTTGAGCAGTTAAAGTTAGCTATCGAGGCTGTATTCCGTTCATGGGATAACCCACGTGCGAACGTATACAGAAGAGACAACGATATCCCTTATTCATGGGGTACAGCAGTTAACGTAATGCCTATGGTATTCGGTAACCTGAACAATGAGTCTGGTACAGGTGTTGCATTTACTCGTGACCCTGCAACAGGTGAGAAGAAGCTTATGGGTGAGTTCCTTATCAATGCACAGGGCGAGGACGTTGTTGCCGGTGTTCGTACACCAATGCCAATCGCTCAGATGGAGCAGGAGTTCCCAGAGGCATACGCTGAGTTCCTTAAGGTTTGTGAGACTCTTGAGAATCACTACCATGATATGCAGGATATGGAGTTCACAGTTGAGAACAAGAAGCTTTACATGCTTCAGTGTAGAAATGGTAAGAGAACAGCTCAGGCAGCTCTTCAGATCGCTTGTGACCTTGTTGATGAGGGACATAAGACAGAGGAAGAGGCAGTTGCAATGATCGATCCTCGTAACCTTGATACACTTCTTCACCCACAGTTTGATGCAGCAGCTCTTAAGGCAGCTACACCAATGGGCAAGGGACTTGGCGCTTCACCAGGTGCTGCTTGTGGTAAGATCGTATTCACAGCTGACGATGCTGAGGCATGGGCAGCTAGAGGCGAGAAGGTAGTTCTTGTACGTCTTGAGACATCACCAGAGGATATCACAGGTATGAAGTCAGCACAGGGTATTCTTACAGTTCGTGGTGGTATGACATCACACGCTGCAGTTGTTGCCCGTGGTATGGGTACATGCTGTGTATCAGGTTGTGGCGATATCGTTATGGACGAGGAGAACAAGAAGTTCACACTCGCTGGCAAGGAATTCCATGAGGGAGATTACATCTCAATCGATGGTACAACAGGTAACATTTACGATGGAGTTATCAAGACAGTTGATGCTCAGATCGCAGGAACATTCGGCCGTGTTATGGCATGGGCTGATAAGTATAGAACACTTAAGGTTAGAACAAATGCAGATACACCAGCAGATGCTAAGAAGGCACGTGAGCTTGGTGCAGAGGGTATCGGTCTTTGCCGTACAGAGCATATGTTCTTTGATCCAGAGAGAATCGCAGCATTCCGTGAGATGATCTGCTCTGATACAGTAGAAGAGAGAGAGGAAGCTCTTAATAAGATCCTTCCATATCAGCAGGGAGACTTCAAGGCTCTTTATGAGGCACTTGAGGGTAACCCAGTTACTATCAGATTCCTGGATCCACCTCTTCATGAGTTCGTTCCAACAGAGGAGGCTGACATTGAGAAGCTTGCTGCTGCTAAGAACAAGAGCGTTGAGGAGATTAAGGCACTTTGCAACTCACTCCATGAGTTCAACCCTATGATGGGTCACAGAGGATGCCGTCTTGCTGTAACATATCCAGAGATCGCTAAGATGCAGACAAAGGCTGTTATCCGTGCAGCAATCGAGGTTCAGAAGGAGCATCCAGATTGGACAGTTGAGCCAGAGATCATGATCCCACTTGTATGTGAGGTTAAGGAGCTTAAGTACGTTAAGAAGGTAGTTGTTGAGACAGCTGACGCTGAGATCGCTGCTGCTGGCGTAGATCTTAAGTATGAGGTTGGTACAATGATCGAGATCCCAAGAGCAGCTCTTACAGCTGATGAGATCGCTAAGGAAGCTGACTTCTTCTGCTTCGGTACAAACGACCTTACACAGATGACATTCGGATTCTCAAGAGATGATGCTGGTAAGTTCTTAAATGCTTACTATGATGCTAAGATCTTCGAGAACGATCCATTTGCTAAGCTTGATCAGACAGGTGTTGGTAAGCTCATGGATATGGCAGTTAAGCTTGGTAAGCCAGTTAATCCAAAGCTTCACATCGGTATCTGTGGTGAGCACGGTGGAGATCCTTCATCAGTTGAGTTCTGCCACAAGATTGGTCTTGATTATGTATCATGTTCACCATTCAGAGTACCTATCGCTAGACTTGCTGCTGCTCAGGCTGCAATCGCTAACAAGTAGGATTCGGACGAACAGAACTTGTAAGTAATTAGCTTAATAAAGACAATATGAGTCCCTGTAATTGCCATGAGGTGGTTACAGGGACTTTTTTGTAAAAAATATGCATATCCAAAAGGAGAAATCAATAGCCGATACTTGATTATATTATGTACTGATGATATTGTGGTCTATGGAAATTAAACATAGGAAGAATATATAATGAATGAAAGAGATGTAGAAATTAGTAAAAGAGAAGCTAAGAAGAAGGAACGTAGGTCGAGAAAGGACAAGCTTGCAATAGAGAAGAGAATACTTCGTCTGTCTTTTATGGGAAGTGTCTTCTTCATACTTGCGGAGGGCGTGATGGCATGGTATACCCATTCACATTCGCTTTGGACGGACTGCCTGTTCGACTCCGCAGATCTGGTCATGATAGGACCATTTATGGTGCTGGTTCCGCTTCTGTATAAACCTGTGACAGAGAAACATCCATATGGCTATGCCCAGGTGGAATCACTTTTCCTCCTTGTGAAGTACAGTGTATTACTTGCACTCACATGTAATCTCATGGTTGAGAATATAAAGCTGTTGTTTCATGGTGGACATGAGGTAGATGCGGGGAGCATAGCGGTATTCGAATTTCTTGTATGTGTATGTTGTGCGGTTATGTATGCGATACTTGGTCATTACAGTAAGAAATATGAGTCTACAACTATTAAAGCGGAGTTGTATATGTGGAAGCTTGACGTAATAAGCAGTATGGGAGTTGCTGTAGCATTTGCGGTACAGACTGCTCTGTTGCATACAAACCTGCGTTTTATTACCCCTTATATTGATCCGGCTGTAGCGGTGGTTATGGCACTTCTTCTTATAAAAGAGCCGGTGTGCGAGATATTTCAGAGTATCAAGAATCTTATTCTTTTTGCTCCGGAGGAAGAGACGCTTAGTCAGATACGAGCCATAGTGGATCAGCATATGAAGGATTACCCATATGAGGTCACTTTTCTGGATGTCATCCAGACCGGGCGGAAGCTGTGGGTTGAGGTATATATAGGAAATCAGACGGATGTGATACATATAAGTATCATTCATAAGGTGAGAGACGAGATAAAACAGGAGCTAAGGGATAAGTATGATCAGGTGTATATAGAGGTCATACCAGATTGATAGTAAAGCTGTAATACAAAATACAAATGATCAAGGGGATGCAAGGATATTGTTACATTATGAAGTTTTTGAAAGTTCATGTGATACCGATAGATATATAGTTCTGCTTCATGGATTTGGAGGAAACAACAGGGTATGGAAGAAGCAGATTCCCTTGCTTCAGAAGAAGTTTAATGTTCTGGCGATAACTTTGCCAAGTCATGGAGACAGTGAACTAAAATTGTCCAAGATGGGAAGTACGCTGGATGTTGTCGTGGGTGAGATAACACAGGTGCTTGATGAGCGGGGGATACAGCGAGCTGTTTTTATGGGCGTATCACTTGGAACTATATTTATCAAATATATGGAGATGAGATGCGGAAGTTACATAGATAAAGCAATACTTGTGGGTGCGCTTGGCACGGTTGGAAAACCACTCAGGCGTGCTGTCAATGTCTTTGCTAAGATAGGTGACAAACTTCCATTTCCTGTTGTCTACAGAATAATGGCAAAGTTATTTATGCCATGGAAAGTCAGCAAGACAAGCAGGAAGGTGTTCTGCAAATGTGCCAAGGCATTAAACAGTCAGGAATTTAAGGCGTATATGAATATTTTTATTGAGCATTTTTCACTTTGTGACGAGTTCGTGAGCAGATTACACGAGGAGAATGTATATATTTCCGGGCGTGGTGATCTGTGTTTTATAAATGGAATCGTGGAGGAAGCTGATTTGACAGATGCGGAGCTGATAATAATAGAGCATTGTGGTCACGTGTGCAACATAGATCAGAGCAGACAATTCAATGATATTATTTCTGAATTGCTAGACATTGAATGAATTAAAAGTGGAATATGATACGACAAGGATATACTATCTTAAAATGCTGATAAATAAGGATAAGGAGACTGTGATATGGCAACGATGAACACGTATACAGGAAACAAAATAGATCCGATGAATATGGCAGTTGCTGACATATCAATACAGGATATAGCGCATGCGTTAAGCCTCACGTGCCGCGGTGGAGGGCATGTGTCCTATTTCTTTTCTGTGGCACAGCACTCCATCAACTGTATGAATGAGGCGAAGGCAAGGGGATGGTCAGAGCGGTTACAGCTTGCCTGTCTGTTGCACGATGCCAGCGAGGCGTATATATCAGACATAATCAGACCGGTAAAAGCGCATTTGTCCAATTATCTTGAGATAGAGAGTTCGATCATGAACGTTATACTTGAGCGATTTGGACTTGCTGATCTGAGCGAAGAAGAAAATGCTATGTGGAAACAGATAGATGATGAGATGATGAATTTCGAACTTAAGAATCTGATGAAAGGCGAGGAGTACAGGAATACGGACAACCTTAGTTCAGTCCCTGCTGAGGCCGAAAGACCATGGCGAGAAGTGGAAGATGAATTTGAGGCTGAATGTAAGAAACTTATAGAGAAAATGTCAGATCAGACCGGCAAGTAGTCGATAGTGAATAGTTATTTTTAATTACAAAAATGTATGATAATACCTCCCAGGCGGATGATGGAAATATAACAATCTGCCTGGGAGGTATTTGTTTTGACAATTATGATCAGATGTTGTCAAAGTATCCGACATAGTCGACCTTGTATGGTCCATCTGGGAAAAGGTATTCATATAGATCTATGAAATAGTCGTCGGTCATGCTGGCGATGAAGTCTACTACGATTTCGTTTGGATCCTGACTGAGATAATTGTTGATGAATTCTTTTTTACCAAAATAATTGCTATACCGGTTTGCATCTTTTATGTAGTTGACATGGTGTTTATACAGTATGGAATCAGTGTCTTTGCTCTTAGCCTGCCTCAGTAATTCTTCGTATATACAATAGAACATTGGCTTTATGTTGTCATTATACATTGTGTTGAGGCTGTCATTGTTATATATGTTCTGGTAATTCTCAGTCTTGGCTTTGGAGAAGGTCTCATATACATCCGGATCCATGCTTATATAAGGTTTTCCGTAGCTATTTTCTATGATATTGACAGTCATATTGTGAATTATCTGGGCGTTGGAGGATCCAAGGCTGCCTGCAGAGAAAGAATCATCATTTGGAATGAGACCGATCTTTATTGCATCCTGCCTGTCTTTTCCGAGGTAGGCTATGATATCGCTGATCCTCATGATACAGCCTTCAAGTGTACCTGGGATCTGTTTTTTATTTGCAGAAGGATCTGTGTAGCAGTCCTCCACCGACCTGTCAAATTCCCCCCATGGATCGTCAGTGTTAAATGTCTTAGGTGTATAGCATTGCTGTTCCATTTCACCGTTGTGGCATATAACACCATCAAGCACCTGGAGGCTGATATTTCGGAATATAAGTTTGTCAAGTACTCTGGCGCTGTGGATGTTGTGGTTGAAGAGCCTTCCGGTATGCTCGTTGTATATCTCATTCAGATAACGCTCTCCGGCATGACCAAATGGAGTATGTCCGATGTCATGTCCAAGGGAGATTGCCTCTATGAGATCAAGATTGAGTCCAAGAGTCATTCCGATAGTCCTTGCAATTCTGGATACAAGCTGGACGTGGAGTGCACGTCTTGATATATCATCGTTCTTGTAGCATGAGATAACTTGTGTCTTATCAGAATAGCGATTGTAATAGTTGTTGTGAAGTATCTTTTCCACATCCATGACGAATGCCGGTCTCCACAGATGTGGGGCATCATGGTCTGGCTGACGCCTTATAATGTCAGAGTCCTTGCATGCATATGGGTTTATCTTGCCGTGTTCACGGTCGCCTAAGATCTGTTCATAAACTTCTTTTGATAAAGAATGGTATTTTGAATCTTTATTTACACTCATTAAAAATCTCCTGTTCAGTAAAATGTGATAGTTAACATATGCATCATATATATCAGAATGCATATGAATTATTATAAATATTCTTGAGATCATAAGTCAAATGTGCTGAAAGTTATTTATTACTAAATTGGTATATTTGAGGACCATATGACAGTGATTATGGATTATATTTTATCACAAACTTTAAAAATACTATATTTTGTGAGACTATTCAACCTTGGGGAAACAATTCATTATGTGCCTGGGAAGCTTCGGGCATGTCGTTTTCTTGCCCGTTTTTGTGCATGGGGTAAAATCGGTTATCTTATGTTCTACATTTTATTTGTCTATGGGGTAGAAATTTACCTTATGTTCCAGCTTAAGTTTTGTGCAGGGGTAACAAATTTTTTTATACCTGAAAATGCCCACAAATGGCTGAAAATCAGCGTTTGGCTGAAAATGCAGAAGTTGCTTGAAATGCGTTGAAAACGGCAGAAACACTAGCTATAATGCGTTGCAAGCAGATCTGTTAAATGTCAAAAATTTGGAGGTTGATTGTGAAGAAATATATAGATATCCAGGTGGTAAGGGAAATAGAAACAGTGCTCGATGACATCACACTTCCGGTAAACACAGGGGCATTTCAGGTTGGAGATATCATCAGTATCACGGAAAAAATGGATGGGGCCAATGCAAGTATACGGTATGACGAAAAAGAGGATGTCCTCAGAGCGTTCAGCCGCAATAATGAGCTGAGTAAGGACCAGAACTTAAGAGGTTTCTGGGAATACGTTCAGAAAATGGACAAGGAACCATTTGCAAGGTATCCACATTACATATTTTTCGGAGAGTGGCTTGTGAAACATACGGTGATATATGAAAAAGATAACTATGACAAATTTTATCTGTTCAGCATATTCGATGGAGATGCTGATCAGTGGCTGCCTCAGGGCTCTGTGAAATCTATTGCAGATGAATGTGACATTCCATATGTACATGAACTCTATTATGGGAAATTTATAAGCTGGGATCACTGTAAACAGTTTGCAAATGATCCCGCCTATGGAAAAAAGCAGGAGGGAATTGTCATAAAGAACCAGACGGCTCTTTTGGAGGGACGTGAGCCACATGTTTTGAAGTATGTAAATCCGGAATTTTATGAGATAAAGGTGGATAACCGCAGGCAGAATATGAGGAAAAGGGATGATTCACAGAGAAAAGCAGACATGGATGAGGCAGAAAGATATGTCCGAATGATCGTCACCGAGGCCAGGGTGCGGAAAATAGTAAATAAGCTTGTGGATGAAGGAATAATGCCTGAAAAAATCGAGAGGAAGGATTTGCAGATTATTTATAAGAATCTTCCAAAGAGAATTTATGAAGACTGCCTGAAAGAAGAACCCGAAATCATTCAGAAGGCGGGAAACTATGCCGGAAAGATGTGTATGAAGGTTGGGATAGAGATATTCAGAAAAAACTGGGAACTTTGATACACGGCTATAAGCGTAAAGAGGAACATTTAGATTTTTAAACTACGGGTTCATAGCCAATCAGCCGGATGTGATATAAACTAGGGCATATCAATAAATGAATATGCGGAAGATTTGAAAGATATGAGCAGATACCGAAGACAAAGCTTATGAGACGTTGTCCGGTTGCGATACGAATAGACGGCAAGGCATTTCATACATATACAAGGAATTTTAAGAGACCGTTTGATTCTGTTTTTATGAGAGATATGCAGGCAGGCGGTTAAAGAAGAGGGTACGGAGGATCCCAAATATATCAATGTCCTTGATAAGGCCTGTGAGACCGGGGCGATGTTTGATTCAAGATGCTTCAATATACCGAAGGAAGAGGTGACGAATCTCATATATTGGAGGCAGCTCGACGCATCCCGCAATTCGATACAGATGGTTGGGCATGCCAATTCCTCACAGAAGCAGATGCATGGCAAGTCCACCGGTGATATACAGGATATGCTGATGCTTGAGAAGAATATAAACTGGAATGACTTTTCGGTGACATGCAAGAGGGGAAGCTGCTGCATCAGGGGACAGGCAGATGAAGTCCCGTCATGTACAGGAGACAGTAGCAACGAAAATTTCAGAGGATGGATGATAGACAATGATATACCGATATTCAAGGGCGAGGAAAGAGAGTATGTTGACCATCTTATATATATTGGAGAGCAGTAAAAACAGAGAGTATTGGAATAGCAGGTTAAAAAACTAACAGGATAATAGAGTAATGTAATAGCATAATATCAAAGGGGTGTAAAAAATATGGATCGCAGAGAGATGAACAGAAGTATATTTCAGGATACAGAGCGCATGTGCAAGACGGATGCTGAGCTTTCAGCTGTCACAAAGATATCGGTGGCAAATCAGCGCTTTATAGCAGAGGCGGAGGTTATACCAACGCCTGAACTGAATATTTACAAAAAGGCAAATGTGGTTGTCTCAAAGAAGAGAAGCTATGAGGCGGCAAAGGCCTATAAAGGGAATCATGTAGCAGTGCATAACTTTGCATCAGCGACAAATCCAGGCGGCGGAGTTGTAAATGGTGCGGGGGCGCAGGAGGAATGTCTCTGCAGATGTTCCAATCTGTATTTCTGTCTGAACACCCCTGATATGTGGGGAATGTTCTACACACCGCACAGAGCGGCACATGATCCAATACATAACGATGACATCATATACACTCCAGATATCGTTGTGTTCAAGACTGATACAGATCGTCCGGAACTAATGGAGCGTGATGACTGGTATATAGTTGATGTGATCACATGTGCGGCGCCAAATCTCAGGGAAAACCCCAGCAATAGATATAATTCCGGAGATGGAACGAGAGCGGTGACACCCAGCAATAGAGAACTTCAGGTCATCCATGAGAAAAGACTCAGAAGAATACTTGACAGCGCGGTTATAAATCATGCAGACACAGTAATACTCGGGGCGTTTGGTTGCGGAGCATTCTGTAACGAACCGCAGGTCGTGGCAACTGCTGCGGCAAATGTGGTGAGGGATTATATGTACGCATTTAAGAATATCGAGTTTGCTGTATACTGCAGACCAAGCGACGATTCCAATTACAGAGTGTTTAATAGCGTATTAAGTTCATTGTAAAAAACAAACTGGTACGAGAGAAGACTTGAGTATGCAAAGGCGAACATAAGTCTGCCGGATGAGCCGGATTACAAGGCAATTAAATAAAGGAGTGATTTTGAAATGATTTATATTACAGGCGACTGTCACGGGAGGTTTGGGAGATTTATGTCAGGAGGATTTTCCTGCTGCCCGGATCTAACTGAAAATGATACAGTGATCGTATGCGGGGATCTTGGTTTGCTCTGGGCAAAAGGAGAGTCCTTTGAACAGGACTGTGAATTCTTCGCAAAGCAGTCATTTACACTTCTATGGGTTCAGGGAAATCATGAGAATTACAATATGATAGATGAATACCCGGTGGAGAAGTGGCATGGTGGCAAAGTGCGGCATATAGTCCGTGATAAGGTGATACTTCTTGAGCGCGGACAGGTATTCGATATAGAGGGAAAAAGATATTTTACGTTCGGAGGAGCACAGAGCCACGATATAAGCGGTGGCGTGCTTGATAAGGATGATCCTTTGTTCGAGCATAAATATAATTTGGCAATGGGGAGTGGCAGACCGTTCAGAATATTGAACACATCATGGTGGAAACAGGAGCTTCCGACAGATACAGAGATAGAGGAAGCAAGGGTAAATCTTGAGAGCTGTGATTACAAGGTCGACTATGTCATAACCCATTGCGCATCAAACACTATACAGCTGAAGCTTGAAGATATAAAGAGGATGCATGGACGCCTGCATGAATTGTACGCTCAGAATATACTGACGGATTTCTTTGAGGAACTTGAAGGAAAACTTGAATATTCCATGTGGTACTTCGGACATTATCACGAGGATATGTACGTGGATACGAAGCACAGACTTATATATTATGATATGGTGCCTGTGGTATGGAATTAGTTCGTTAGAGATAGCAAATATCGTGATGAACAGATCATATTTGAAGAGCCAGATGTTAAAAATCACCTGAAATAAAAGGGGATAACATATAAATGTAATTATTAAAATAAGGAGGATACGAATATTATGGAGAAAATGATAGTGACAAGAGCTCTGGATGAGAGAGACCTTCTGATAAAGAAGATCAATGATGCCATAGACAGAGCCAGTTTTGTGACAGTGAAAAAGACATCAGATGATATCGTTATTGGTGGTAAGAAGAGCGTGCAGGAGTTTGATGACGAGGCGAGGGCGGATCTTCAGAGTATAAGGGATCTCATAAGCAGATACAACAGGCTTGATGCAGCGATCCTGCTTGCAAATGCCACTACGGATATAGAGGTGGCAGGGGTGACCATGACGAGGGCAGCGGCAATCAATCTCAGAAAGACTTTACTTGGAAGAAGTTTCTCAAATACTAACTTTGATGACGCTCTTATCAGAAAGATAAATAACGATTTCACCAAGGCCAAGATGGCTATCAATAAGTCACAGGAGAATGCCGACAGACAGAAGGAGGCCATGAGTACAGCGCTTGCTTCAAGTGATAAGAAGGTTCTCAGTGACGACAGTCTGAAAAGCATATCTGCCTACTGCGATAATCTTGTATACAGCATGGTGGATCCAATTGACGCTGAAAAGGTTGTTGGAGACTTACAGGGCAGACAGGATGAGCTTAAAGCTAATCTTGAGAGCGCTATAAGAATATCGAACGCGACTACATATGTAGAGTTCTGATATTTCAGAACGGACAGGTAAATTCTTCATAAGTATTGCTTACAGTACGAATAGCTTCTATTCAGTCCGCAGCACACGGCGATAAGTGTGTACTTAAGCGTTTATACCCAAGTGGTTTAAGGGAATGGCTAAACAGTCATAGGGCAAAAAATATTTGCCGCGAGGGTTCGACTCCCTCTAATCGCGCCAAAATTATCTTGTTGGTCAAATGGTAAGACAATGCTCTGCAACAGCATGAATACAGGTTCGATCCCTGTACAAGAACCCAAATGGTATTCTTCTTTAAGGAAGGCGGGCTTGAACTGTTAATAGTCACCGGTTAATAGATAATGGGTATTGGTTAACTTATAAGAGTGTTGAATAGATATCAGATATATAATAATTGTTCTTTAGGCATCAGAATATGATGCTGAAATCCATGAGAATGGTTAATGGAGGTGCTGACTGATCAGCCCGAAGCTGCCCACATGGCTGTACTGTAAGCAATATTTATAATTTTGCCTGTATTTTCAAAAGTGTTATACAAATTTTAGAAATAATTAATTGAATAAATCCTCCTTGTGATATAAGGTTAGAATAATATATATGATAATGGCGTTTTTTGTATTGTGTCAGACATATATATTCTAAAAAATATCACAAGGAGGATTTTTATATGAAAGAAGTAAAACAGCCAAAGAAGCCGCTGATATTTTATTATCTGATAGTGCTTATCATAATAATGGTTCTCAATTTCATATTTGTCCCATGGTTTGCTGAGAGAAGTATAGAGGAGGTGGACTATGGTACGTTCATATCCATGACAGATGACAAGAAGATCGATGAGGTAGACATTGAGGCACAGTCAAATGTCATCTATTTTACAGGCAAAGATGACAAGAAGGTGTATAAGACTGCTATGGTGAGTGATGAGAACTTAACCGAGCGACTTTACAAGTCGGGAGCCAAGTTCTCAGGTCAGGAGATCAAGCAGACATCACCGATACTCAGTTTTATACTCAGTTGGATCGTGCCTATACTTATATTCACATTACTTGGAAGAATGCTTGCCAATCAGATGATGAAGCACGCCGGAGGCGGCAAGAATTCCATGATGTTTGGAATGGGCAAGAGTAATGCGAAGATATATGTTAATTCCACAGAGGGAATAAAGTTTACAGATGTCGCCGGAGAGGATGAGGCGAAGGAGAATTTGACTGAGATAGTTGAGTATCTTCACAATCCTGGAAAGTACAAGGAGATCGGCGCTTCCATGCCAAAGGGTATTCTTCTTGTGGGTCCTCCGGGAACAGGTAAGACCATGCTTGCCAAGGCTGTAGCCGGAGAGGCGAATGTACCTTTCTTCTCAATGTCCGGTTCAGAGTTCGTTGAGATGTTCGTAGGTATGGGTGCTTCAAAGGTAAGGGATTTGTTCCAGCAGGCAAAGGAAAAGGCTCCATGTATAGTGTTCATCGATGAGATAGATGCCATAGGTAAGAAGAGAGATGGACAGATAGGCGGCAATGATGAGCGAGAGCAGACACTTAACCAGCTCCTCACCGAGATGGATGGATTCGAAGGCAACAATGGTGTCATCATTCTTGCAGCAACCAACAGACCGGATTCGCTTGATCCTGCACTGCTCAGACCGGGAAGATTTGACAGACGAGTACCTGTAGAACTTCCTGATCTCAAGGGACGTGAGGATATACTCAAGGTTCACGCCAAGAAGGTCAAGATAGGAGACAATGTAGACTTCAATAAGATAGCCAGAATGGCATCAGGTGCATCAGGTGCCGAGCTCGCAAATATTGTAAATGAGGCGGCGCTCAGGGCTGTCAGAGCCGGCAGAGGCTTCGTGACACAGGCCGATATGGAAGAGAGCATAGAGGTCGTAATTGCAGGTTACCAGAGAAAGAATGCGATACTTACAGACAAGGAGAAGCTTGTCGTGTCATACCATGAGATCGGACATGCGCTTGTAGCTGCCAAGCAGACTGATTCAGCGCCTGTCCAGAAGATAACCATAGTTCCGAGAACATCAGGAGCTCTTGGTTACACCATGCAGGTGGATGAGGGTAATCACTATCTTATGACCAAGGAAGAGATTGAGAATAAGATAGCGACACTCACAGGCGGAAGAGCTGCAGAGGAGATAGTATTTGGATCTATTACAACGGGAGCCTCCAACGATATAGAACAGGCAACAAAGCTTGCAAGAGCTATGATCACCAAATACGGAATGAGCAAAGATTTTGATATGGTAGCCATGGAGGTAGAAACTAACAAATACCTTGGCGGTGATTCATCACTTTCGTGCTCGGCAGAGACGCAGACACTCATAGACAAGAAGGTTGTGGAGCTTATAAGAAAGCAGCATGAGAAGGCGGCAACCATTATCCTCGAGAACAGAGCGAAGCTTGATGAGCTTTCCAATTATCTGTATCAGAAGGAGACGATCACAGGCGAGGAGTTTATGAAGATATTGAATTCATGATTCTCTTAGATATAATTTCAGTTACCGGGTGCTGGCATTTTACAATTCCGCACCCGGTAATCATAAGATAGACTTGTACTGGATTCAGAATAGTAGTATTACGTCAATTCCTCGTGGTCAAGCTCCAACAGTTTGAAATGATTCTTTTTGAACTCTATAAGTCCTTCACTCTGCATGTTGGACAGCTCCTTTGACAGTGCGGTTCTGTCGACATTCAGGTAGTCGGCAAACTGTTCCCTGTTAAATGGGATATCGAACTCAGTTGTTCCAAGAGAGCTGGCAAGTCCTGAGAGATAATAGCTGACACGCTCACGTATCTTCTTTGGCTTTATATAGAAGATATGAAGAGAGAGTGTGAGACTTCTTCTCGATGATAGGAGAAGAAGATTCTTCAGCATTTGCATATGCCACGGATAACTGTTGTATTTGCCGGACATGATATCCTGTGCGTTGAGCAGGAATACGATAGTAGGCTCTGTTGCTCTTGCGTCGATCATGAGTTTGTGTCCGGACAGGGCGTATGTTTCACCGAACACCTTTCCAGGAAGTGCTGAACTCAGGATACTTTTGGAGCCCCAGTAGTCAACATTCTCAACAATCACCCGGCCTTTGATGACTATTCCAAGCTCCTCGGTTATTTCGCCTGCTTTGAATATAGTGGAGTTGTATCTGTAATAGTGTTCGCGCAGGATCCTGAGATCCATCATGGTTTTGATATCGGCTTCAGAGATTCCTTTAAATGCCATCATGTTGAGTACTTCAGACAATTGATATTGAGGAATTTTAAGTTTCATACATAACCTCCATCTTATTATTTATTTCTATGCAGAGTAGCAGTCTGCAGCGTAGTATATTATAGTGACAAGGTGTCATGATGCAGGGGTGCGATCAGGCTTTCAGCTATAGGATGTATATTTTTTCAAAACACAGTATATTGTATATGTGTAATAAATTATCCCTTGTCCATACACAATATATATTATTCATATATTTTCTCAAATTTTTTCAAAAAAAGTTGTTTAAATCTTCATTACGTGGTTATAACAACCGAATTTATGAGTAAAGTATAATATACTTACAAATGAAAAGCAAGGAATGTGATAAGCATTATTGAATTATAGAAGATTATTCTGTATAATAAGTAAATAGTGTGTCACATTTTCACATATTAAAACACTGAAAGGAGAAATTTTATCATGTTACAGAACCAGGAATGGGAATCATTCACAGGTAGACTCTGGAAGGAAGAGTGTAATGTAAGAGACTTCATCCAGAACAACTACACACAGTACGATGGAGACGAGAGTTTCCTTGCAGCCCCAACAGATGCTACTAACAAGCTTTGGGATAAGCTTCAGGCACTTCAGAAGGCTGAGAGAGATAACGGTGGAGTTTTAAAGGAGGATGCTGATGTTGTATCAAGCATCACATCTTATGGCCCAGGCTACATTGATCCAGAGACAAAGGATCTTGAGCAGATTGTAGGTCTTCAGACAGATGAGCCACTTAAGAGAGCATTTATGCCTTATGGTGGTATCAAGATGGCTGAGGAGGCTCTTCAGATGTATGGATATACTCCAAACGAGAACTTCCACAAGATCTTCACTGAGTATCACAAGACACACAATCAGGCAGTATTTGATGCTTACACACCAGAGATGCTGGCAGCTCGTCATACACATATCGTAACAGGACTTCCTGACACATATGGTCGTGGACGTATCGTAGGTGACTACAGAAGAGTTGCTCTTTACGGTATTGATCAGCTTATCGCTTGGAAGGAAGAGGATAAGGCTAACTGTGGCGATGGCAACATGTTTGATGATGTCATCCGTCAGAGAGAAGAGCTTTCAGAGCAGATTAAGCGTCTCAAAGAGATGAAGGTTATGGCTCAGTCATACGGATATGACATTTCAAAGCCAGCTTCAAACGCTAAAGAGGCTGTTCAGTGGTTATACTTCGGATACCTTGCAGCTATCAAGACTCAGAACGGTGCAGCTATGTCAGTTGGACGTGTATCTACATTCCTTGATATCTACATTGAGAGAGATATTAAGGCTGGTAAGCTTACAGAGGCTGAGGCTCAGGAGCTTATCGATCATTTCACAATGAAGCTTCGTATGGTTAAGTTCGCAAGAATTAAGTCATACAACGAGCTGTTCTCAGGAGATCCTGTATGGGCTACTCTTGAGGTTGGTGGTATCGGTGTTGACGGACGTTCAATGGTTACAAAGAACGATTACAGATTCCTTCATACACTTGAGAACATGGGACCAGCTCCAGAGCCAAACCTTACAGTTCTTTACTCATCAGCTCTTCAGGATACATTCAAGAAGTATGCTGCTAAGATTTCTGTAAGAACAAGCTCAATCCAGTATGAGAACGATGATGTAATGAAGCCAATCTGGGGCGATGATTACTCAATCTGCTGCTGTGTATCAGCTACACAGACTGGTAAGGAGATGCAGTTCTTCGGAGCTCGTGCAAACCTTGCTAAGTGTCTTCTTTACGCTATCAATGGTGGTAAGGATGAGAAGTTCCTTGACAAGAAGACTGGTAAGCCAATGCAGGTAGGTCCAGAGTACTCACCTATCACATCAGAGTACCTTGACTATGATGAAGTACTTGCTAAGTACAAGAAGATGCTTGACTGGTTAGCAGGACTTTATGTAAATATTCTTAACCTCATCCAGTACATGCATGACAAGTACTACTATGAGTCAGCTGAGATGGCACTTATCGATACAGATGTACGTCGTACATTTGCAACAGGTATCGCTGGATTCTCACACGTAATCGACTCACTGTCAGCAATCAAGTACGCTAAGGTTAAGGTTATCCGTAACGCAGAGACAGGACTTGCAGAGGACTTCGAGATCGAAGGCGAGTTCCCTAAGTATGGTAACGATGACGACAGAGCTGATAACATCGGTGTATGGCTTCTTCATGAGTTCCTTACAGACATCAAGAAGAGACACACATATCGTAATTCAGAGCCTACAACATCTATCCTTACAATCACATCTAACGTAGTTTATGGTAAGTACACAGGTAACCTTCCAGATGGAAGACGTGCTTGGACACCATTTGCACCAGGTGCTAACCCAAGCTACGGCGCTGAGACATCAGGACTTCTTGCATCACTTAACTCTGTTGCAAAGATTCCTTATGAGTGGTCACTGGATGGTATCTCAAATACACAGACAATGAACCCATCAGCACTTGGACATGATGAGGAAGAGAGAGCTACAAAGCTTGTAAGCGCAATGGATGGATACTTCGATCAGGGCGCTCATCATCTGAACGTAAACGTATTTGGTAAGGATAAGCTCCTTGATGCTATGGAGAATCCAGATAAGCCAGAGTACGCTAACTTCACAATCCGTGTATCAGGATATGCTGTTAAGTTCATATCACTTACACGTGAGCAGCAGCTCGATGTTATCAACAGAACATTCCATGACTCACTTTAATTCTTAGCTGACGCTGGATTTTCAGTGAAGTTATAGATGCTTTGTCAGATATAACAAGAACCATGGTCCCGGGGATAACCTCTCCGGGACTTTTTTTAAGAATATGTATTTATATCATTTTTATAAGAGATAATAGACATGTAGTTTTGTTTGTAATTACTTTCATTAATTGAGAGTTATATTTGAATAGGAAGAACTTAGAGGTGAAATATGTCTGAAAAGAAACAGGTTTTAGGATATGTCCATTCGACAGAGAGCTTTGGAGCAGTAGATGGTCCAGGCATAAGATTTGTAGTTTTTTTACAGGGCTGCAAGATGAGATGTAAATATTGTCACAACCCAGAGACATGGAATCTTGTGACAGACTATAGTAAGCTTTACTCAGATGAAACAAGCGATGCTGAGAGAGAAGAACTTGAGAAGAAGATAGAAGAGAATACAAAGCTGCTGAAGGATAAGGGCGTCAAGATCGAGGCGAGGACCCCTGAGGATCTGTTAAAGCAGGCGCTCCGCTATAAGCCATATTGGAAAAACGGCGGTGGTATAACAGTGAGCGGTGGTGAGGCGCTGCTTCAGATGGATTTCCTCATCGAGTTTTTCAAGCTTGCAAAGGCTGAGGGTATTCATACAACAATAGATACAGCCGGCAATCCATTTACAAGGGAGGAGCCATTCTTCTCCAAGTTCAATGAGCTGATGAACCTCACAGATCTGTTCCTGCTCGATATCAAGCAGATCAATGATGACAAGCATAGAGATCTCACAGGATTCTCCAACAGCAATATACTTGATCTTGCACAGTATCTGTCAGATCAGGGTAAGCATATGTGGATCAGACACGTACTGGTACCAACCATCACAACTGATGAGGATGATCTGAAGAAGACAAAGGAGTTCATAGATACTCTCAAGACTGTCGATAAAGTTGAGGTACTTCCATATCACAAGCTCGGAATCACTGAGTGGGAGAGACTTGGAATACCATATAAGCTTGAGGGAATCGACCCGCCTACTGATGAGGAGCAGAAGCTTGCAAAGAGTATTCTGGAATAAATTTAAGAACAAGAACCGGGAAAATCATCGATAGTTCAATTCCCAGTCGATGCTGTAGCAGTGTATAAAAATATTTGTATTGAGACACAGGTGCTATATAAGATGTTAAAACCGTTGTAACGGGTGTGACATTTTATATAGTACCTGTGTCTTTGTTATATCAAAAAATAAGTTTAACATAATTAATTAGTAAACAGTGGCTAGGTGCATGCAAAAGAAGTTATAATATATAATTAAAGTGCTACAAACACGTTATATCACTGCAAAGTATATGGGGGAGTAAATTATGTATAAGATAGACGAGAACGCATGGGATGAAAAATATGTACTGCTGATCCCTGCCATGCTGGATGCGCATTTTCCTCTGATAAAATACGCCTTTTATTCAAGGGATTATCATCCGGTCATACTGTCAAATGAGGATCATATCACGGATGTGGGACTTAAGTACGTGAACAATGATATGTGCTATCCGATAGTGTTAAATGCCGGGCAGATGATAGATGCACTGCAGTCAGGCAAATATGATATCATACGGACAAGACTTCTCATGCCGACGGCGGGGGATGCATGCAGGGGAGCCAACTACTTACATGTGTTAAAGGAGTCGGTGAGAAAGGCTGGATTTGACAGGGCAAAGATACTATCCCTGAATGTTAAGGGGTTGGAGAAGAATTGTCAGATGCGTGTGCAGCCATTCATGGTGTGGAGAGCACTGTTCGGACTTTTCTACGGAGATATACTCATGCTGCTCCTCAATCAGACAAGGCCAAATGAGGTGAAAAAGGGGCAGTCGCAAAAGGTTTGGCAGAAGTGGATAGATATCCTGTCCAGAGATCTGAAAGAGGGAAAGAATCTGACTCTCGGCAGGATGAAACGAAACTTTGTCAGTATAGCCAGGGATTTTTCACGGATAAAGCTGCATGATAAGAGGAAACAGCGAGTGGGGATAGTGGGAGAGCTGTACATAAAGTATTGCCACTTGGGCAACTGGGATATGATAAAGTTCCTTGAGTCAAATGGATGTGAGAGCCATACAAATGGGCTTTCATGGTATGCCATGTACTATATGGATTCACACCTCACAGACAATATGACATTTGAATCTCTGCTTTACAAGGCGGGGCTGAAGTTCTTCGGCAGCCTGCAGAGAGCGATGATAGAGGCGCTTAGAAAATATGGGTTCTATACCATGGAGGATTTCTTCACGATGAAGCGTGAGGCTGAAGGATATGTGAGCTGGGGATATAAAACAGGAGATGGCTGGCTCATCGGCGCGGAGATAACGGGACACATACTCCATGAGTGTCCAAAGGTTTTGGCGGTTCAGCCATTTGGCTGTATGCCTAATCACACATGTGGAAGAGGTTTGTACCCTTCACTTCAGAAGAAGCTGCCGCAGGGCATGATAGTGAGCTGTGATGTGGATTCCAGTGGTTCAAAGCTGAATGTCTACAACAGGGCGAGGATGCTGGTGGACATGCCACTTAAGGAGGAATAAACGTGAAAAAGATATTTGTGGTGGAAGATGACGAGAGCATATGTGATGAGATAGTGCAGATACTTGAGAATGAGGGCTATGAGGCTGAGAGTCTTAAGAACTTTGACAATACAAAGGACGATATATTGAAAGCGGCACCGAATCTGGTGCTCATGGATATCAATATTCCGGGGATAAACGGCAGAAACCTTGTGAAGGAGATACGAAAGGAATCTGATGTGCCTATCATCATGGTCACAAGCAGGACTTCCGAGATGGATGAGGTGCTGTCCATGAGTTATGGCGCGGATGATTATATAACAAAGCCATACAATCCAACGATACTTCTGCTTAGGATAGCGGCGGTGCTCAAGCGCATGGAGGGCAGCCAGAATACGGCATCATACAGAGATGCGGAGGTCAACTTCAGCAAGGGGACTATTAGCAAAGGTGATCAGGAGATGGTTCTCACCAAGAATGAGATGATCATATTCCAGCTGCTGCTTGCCAACAGGGAAAAGATAGTGTCGAGAGATGAGATCATGACTGACCTGTGGGATAATGATGAGTTTGTAAATGACAATGCACTCACGGTGAACATCAGCAGGCTCAGAGGAAAACTGGCGGATCTTGGATATGATGATGCCATAGAGACCAGGAAGAAGCAGGGATACCGGCTTGTATGACAGGTAAGTGGGATTGTATATCATTTACAGCGACAAAAGATTGGAGTAATTTGGCAAAATGAAATTTGGCAAGTATATAAAGGAGAAACTTGGAATAATTGCGGGATATGCGGGATTTGTGATATTCACATATCTGCTCATGATGGCATTTCACTCACAGTTACAGATGAGAATTATGTTCGTCATAGTGGCTGTGATATTTGTCGTCTCGGTTATCGCTTTCGATTATCTGAGAAAATATAAGTTCTACAACAGTCTGGTTGGACATCTGGATGAACTGGATCAGAAGTATCTCATACTTGACACTTTGGACGAGCCTGACTTCTACGAGGGAAAGCTGGTGTATTCAGCTATGTACGACATCAACAAGTCCATGACTGAGAATGTGAGAAAGTACAGGGACAGCGTGGAGGATTTCAAGGATTTTATAGAGATCTGGGTTCACGAGATAAAGCTTCCGATAGCCAGTCTGGTGCTCATGTGCCACAACAACAGGGATGTGATCCCGAGAAAATATACGGATCAGGTCGCAAGGCTTGACGCATATGCAGATCAGGTTCTCTACTATGTGAGGGCAGAGCATGCATCGGCAGATTACAGATTTGCCGAGACAAATCTTAAGAGTGTCATCGGAAGGGTGGCTGTGAAGAACAAGGATATGCTGCTTGATGGTGACATATCGCTGAATGTTCATGATGTGGATGAATGTGTTGTGACGGATTCAAAATGGCTTGAGTTTATGGTAAATCAGATCGTGAGCAACAGTATCAAGTATATAGACCGAGGACAGGAAAAGACTATAGAGATCTGGACTGAACCGTTGGGTGACGGGATGGCTCTGCACATAAAGGACAATGGAATAGGTATACCGCAGTCTGATATTCCACTTGTGTGCAAGAAATCATTTACCGGGGAAAATGGTCGGAAACATGCGAAATCAACAGGTATGGGACTTTATATAATAGACAATCTGTGCAGGCAGCTGGGACATAAGCTGGATATAGCGTCAAAGGTGGACGAATACACAGATGTGAGTATAGTATTTGGACATAATGATATATACAAGATTGGATGATATAAAAATTGAGTTTTGCGATAGTGGGATACAAGATCTGGTGAGCGTCCCCAAGGTTACAGAATTGTAATGTTAGGTAATAATGGAAAAAGGACAATTGCTTTCAAAATGTGTAAACTGCAAATATGTTCAATGGTGAGAGCAGTATTAAACAAACATTTGAGGAGGCATTTCAATGGAAACAATATTAAAGATTGACAACATTGAGAAGTATTATGGAAACAAATCCAATATGACAAAGGCCATAGATGGAATATCATTCGATGTGGAGGCAGGAGAGTTCGTTGCTATCATGGGTGCATCGGGAAGCGGTAAGACGACACTGCTTAACTGCGTTTCAACTATAGATAAGGTTAGCAGCGGCCACATCTATGTGGGCGGCAAGGATATCACAACACTCAAGGGCAATAAGCTCAACGAGTTCAGGAGAGAGGAGCTGGGATTTATATTTCAGGATTTCAACCTTCTTGACACACTCACGGCGTATGAGAATGTTGCGTTGGCACTTTCAATACAGAATGTGCCTGCAAAACAGATAGATGCGAAGGTCAGGGCTGTTGCAAAGGAGCTTGAGATCGAGAGTGTTCTGAAGAAGTATCCGTACCAGATGTCGGGCGGTCAGAAACAGAGAGTAGCATCTGCGAGAGCAATCATCACTGATCCAAAGCTTGTGCTTGCAGATGAGCCTACGGGAGCACTCGATTCCAAGTCGGCAAAGCTGCTTCTGGAGAGACTTAAGCACCTAAATGAGGATCTCATGACAACGATACTCATGGTAACACACGATTCATTTACAGCCAGCTATGCAGGCAGGATACTTTTCATCAAGGATGGCAAGGTGTTCCACGAGCTCAGAAGAGGAGGAGATACAAGAAAAGAATTTTTCAATAAGATCATAGATGTCGTGACACTGCTTGGAGGTGATCTGAATGACGCTCTTTAAGCTTTCCGTATCAAATATGAAGAAGAGTATAAAGGACTATGCCATATATTTCTTCACTCTGGTACTCGGTGTTGCAATTTTCTATGTGTTCAATGCCATAGAGACGCAGACCGCAATGCTCCGGATATCGGCTGACACAAGACAGGTCGTGCAGCTCATGAGCAAGATGATTGCGGGTGTCAGCGTGTTCATCGCATTTGTGCTCGGATTTCTCATCATATATGCAAGCCGTTTCCTGATGAAGAGGCGTAACAAAGAATTTGGTCTGTACCTCATCCTTGGAATGGGAAAACGCAAGGTGTCCACAATGCTTTTCATAGAGACACTTATCATCGGGCTTGTATCACTTGTGGTAGGACTTCTTGCCGGAATAGGAATCTCACAGATAACAAGTGAACTTGTTGCAAACATGTTTGATGCAGATATGTCATCATACAGCTTTGTATTCTCCGGCAGCGCATTTGCCAAGACCTGTCTGTATTTTGCAATCATATATGTGGTGGTTATAATCTTCAACACATTTATCATCAGCAAATGTAAGCTCATCGACCTTTTCCAGAATGGAAGAAAATCTGAGAATGTCAAGATCAAGAATCCGTGGGTATCAGTTATCGTGTTCCTGATATCAGTTGTATCACTTGGATATGCTTATCATGCGGTGATTACCGATATAAATGACATGTACATGAACGATCTCTACAAGTGGATCGTGGTCGGATGCGTTGCAACGGTGCTCTTCTTCTGGTCGGTATCCGGAATGCTCTTCAGGATCGTGTCGTCCATGAAGAATGTGTACTATAAGGGACTCAATTCATTTGTCGTCAGACAGATGAGCAGCCGTGTAAATACAAATGTACTTTCAATATCAGTCATCTGTCTGATGCTTTTTGTGACAATATGTGTGCTTTCATCAGCGCTTGCAGTGAAGAATTCCTTAAATGAGGGCATTGCAAAGTACGCAAGAGCGGATGTGAGTATATCGAAAACCCAGAGCAGTGATTCAATCTATTATGACGAGGACGAGATGGGTAATGACAGCGAGACAAATGATCTTTTGAAGAAACTTGAGGTGACTGATGGAAAGAGCATAGAAGATGTATATAGTGAAAATAATGTGGATCTTGGATCATACTTCTCAGATTACGTTGACGTACACACATATACATGTCCTGCACTTACAATCAGAAACTATCTGGGAGATGAGGCTCTGATTGATTCTCTTGGAATAGATGTAAACGCTTTGTCTAGTTATGAGGGAACGGAGGAGATCATATCACAGTCCGACTATAACAAGGTTGCAAAGATTTATGACAATGCTGAGCTCCAGCTTGCCGATGACGAGTATGCCATCCTTGCAAATTATAGAATATTCGTTAAGATCCGTGATGAGAGACTTCAGGAGGGAAAAGAGATAGAGGTATATGGCAACAAGCTTAAACCGGTTATCTCGTATTGTATAGATGGTGATATAGAGCTTGCCACTCAGCCCCTCAACACAGGTGTGTTTATCGTGCCGGATTCAGCCATTGAAGGTGCACAGTTCGCGAAAGAGTATTTCATCGGAAAGTATGCCAATCAGGACAGGGATGTCATACAGGATAGTGATACGATCATAAGGAATGTATCAAAGAAGGATGAACTTGGCGGACTTATCACAGTAAATACCAAGGACAACGTGAAAGCAGCCAGCGTGGGAGTCGGAGCGATAGCATCATTTATAGGTATGTATATCGGACTTATATTCCTTATATCCGGAGCAGCCATCCTTGCACTCAAAGAGCTCTCAGAGAGCACAGACAACATAGAGAGATACAAGATGCTCAGGAAGCTTGGGGTGGATCAGCACATGATCAACAAGGCTCTTTTCTCACAGATGGGACTATTCTTCGTATTCCCACTTGCTCTCGCCATAGTCCATTCGGTATTTGGAATGATGGTCAGCACGAAGATTCTTGACACTATGGGAGCGTATGATATAGCAGGTGCTATCGGAATCACGGCTGCCATCGTGGTAATCATATATGGCGGATATTTCCTTATAACGTATCTGTGCAGCAGGAAGATTATCAGTGAGTGAGGGAAATGAAAAATTTTTCAGGAATAATTGATCCAGGGAGGATATATGTCTTTCCTGGATTTCTTTTGTATAACTAAAAATTTTTATTTAAGGAAGAGATTTTACAATTGAAAGATACAATATTGTCACTAATAGAATAGATTTGGATGAAATAAATACAAGCATCAAAAACTTGATATTATCACAAATAATGTATAATGATATAATAGGAATTAGGTTCATGGATTGGAGGAAACAGCAATGAATAAACACGTAGAAAAAGCTATGGAGATAAGAAACGAGACACCGATGGTCAATAACTGTGCGCAGACCATTCTGCGGGCTTACGCGGACGAGCTCGGAATAACAGGAGATATGGCGGCAAAGCTCAGTGCTAATTTCGGTGGTGGCATGAAGTGTGGTTCAACCTGCGGTGCGATCACAGGAGGACTTATGGTACTTGGCGCTCTGGGCGTTGAGAATCCATACGTGATAAATCAGTTCAGGCGCAGGATAGCAGATAACCACAATGGCATGACCGATTGTGCTGATCTGTTAAAGGCAAATGCCCAAAAGGGTGGAATCAAGAAAGTGCACTGTGACGGCATGATCAGGGAGGCTATAGAGCTGATAGATGAACTGGTGAAGAGTGAATAAATATAACAAGAACAACGTGTTTAACTATCCTGGAGGAAAAAGGGATTCTGGAATGGAGGATGCAAGTAAATGAAAATAGACTACAGAAGACTTACAGAAAATGAACTTGATACATTTATAAATATGAGAATAAATCAGCTCAGGGAAGAGGGCGCAAAAGAAGAGATAGACCTGGTGCCAGCGCTTAAGGATTATTATACCCGGCATATGGCAGACGGAACGTTTGTATCATGGCTGGCTTTTGACGGGGATGATATTATAGGGACAAGCGGTATGTCATTTGTGGAGAAACCGCCTTATTTTGGATGTCCAAGTGGAAGAATAGGGTTGCTCTCCAGTATGTTTACCAACCCTAATTATAGAAGAAAGGGCATTGCAAAGGAACTGTTATCCCGTGTTGTAAATGATGCAAGGGATTATGGATGTGGAACGATACAGATCACGGCATCTGACATGGGTGTTAAATTGTATACGGATTTCGGATTTGTTCATAATGGTAATTTCATGCAGTATAAGCTGTAGTATATATGATGATGGAGCAAAAGTTACATTTAGAGATTGCCCTGCCTATCACAGTGGGAGATAACGTCTGGATCGGAACGAATGTTTCGGTGCTGCCGGGAGTTACTTATTTTAGGGCGAAGTTATAAGTAATTAGTATTGACACAGCAATAAACTCCTTTATAATAAATACTACAAATGTAATATTTATTATAAAGGAGTTTTGATATGATGAACTTATATTTTTTTATCTTGAAATACTACGTGTGTAATATATACAAGAAGTTATATTGTATGCTACTTTTGGTTGGCATAGCCATATTGTTATGCAGTTGTTCCAATAAAAATGCAGTGGCAGACGCAGAGCGGACAGTTATTGATTTTAGTATATCTGATGAAAATCAGTTTATTGCAGATTTGGATGATATATATTCATCCTGTCAGGATATGAAATGCAAGACCGAGGAAGAAAAACTGAATCAGACTAGGACCGTAATAGAATCGATGGGAAGTAAGGGGTACATAGCTGTGGATGTGGAGAATCAGATCAATATGGCAAATGCAGAGAATGCGGAGATGTTTTTATCAGAGGTGGCTGAAAACAGAGATGCGGGATGTACAATACTGCAGGTCATGTATGATAAGTCCTTTGTAAGGTTTGATTTTAAATCAGGCAGTAACAATGTGATGATAACCAGGCGATTCTATGTGTGGGAGAATAACTGTTTTGTTGAGAAAAATGAAGAAAACTATAAGGCCTATACATGGAAATACACAGACGGATATCTATTTTTTGAGAGGTACAGGATGGGAGGATATGACGGAGATTCTGCGTATACGGCATTACGAGTTGAGCCTCTGGATGAGAAGTTAAGGGTACTTAACAGAAAGTATATCAAGACGATTGGATATGATTCGAATAATTTATTTACCACAAACTGGGATGAATCAGATATGAACAAAATAAATTATTACGATATCTATGAAGCACTTTACAAAATGAAATATGGTATGTCTAGTCCCTATTCGGACGAGGGGGTTACATATATGATAGAAGGGAAGTTATACGAGAAGGTGTTTCAGGAGTATTTGCCTGTGTCTACAGATGTACTTCAGCATGTCAATGTATATGATGTGTCCAGACAAATGTATCAGTACAGAACGAGGGGGATGTTTGATCACAGTGTGACACCATTGGTTCCATTTCCAGAGGTAGTGGATGCTGAGTATAATGCTGACGGAACAATAACCCTCATAGTAAATGCTGTTTCGGAGAAGGATGAGAGTGGCAGATTATTTACACATAAAGTTACAATAAAGGAGAAAGAAAATGATGGATTTGAGTATGTGTCAAATGATGTTCTGACGATGGGCAAAGAGGGGATATATTGGTACAGAGACAGGCTTTCTGATAAAGAGTGGCAGGAGCACTACGGAGATAAGACCATCACAATAAATCAGAATGGAAATGTTATTGATGATAGTCTGTTATCCGATGACGAAATGGAGAATGTAAAAGTAAATATAATAGGAATATTGCAGTCAGATGCCATAAGAAAGTTGTATGAGGATGAAGATATTTCGGATAATAGTGATTTAATATATGGTGCAGTAGATATCTTAGGAAGCAGTGGACTGATTTGTTTTTCTGATGATACCAATATGTATAATTATCAGCTATTTCAGTCTTTTTATAGAAATTATACAGATGGTGGAGAGCGAGATTACATTTGCGTATATAGGGTAAACAGGGATGCAAGCGTGACGGAGATGACATTTGTGTATGATGACAGCCGGATACAGATGATTTTCAACACAGCAAAGTACGAGAATCGTGACTGGAAGTTTATAGCGACTGGCATACGGGATTTAAAAGATATGAAACTCACAGAAAAAGGCTACTTTATATATACATACTCAAATATAATAGCCCATGGTGGGCTGAAGGAGTATTTCAGAGTCAGTCCGTTGACGGATGAATGCAGGAAATTGACAAGAAAATATGTGTATGGGCTTAGTTATGTGAATTACAATATGCTTGTTATCGATTGGGATGAGTCAAATGCATCAGATATACTTGTGCCGTGTATGTTTGATGATATATACAGACTGTACACTGGTGAAAATCTGAAACCTGATGGTGGATGGATAGATGCAGACAAATATGAGTCTGTTATGTTGTCAATGTTCCCTGTCACTGTAACGGAGCTGAGGGATAATTGTGATTACAATTCAGAAAAAAATTCGTACAGATATCAGGTCATTCTAGGAAAACAGTATCCACCATTCGGAGAGGTTGTGGACTATATCTACAACGATGATGGAACTGTTTCGCTTATTGTTGATGCGGTGTGGGCTGACAAGGGATCGGACATTGCATTTAGAAATACACTTACAGTAAAACCGGAAGAAGATGGTACTTTCAAATATATGTCAAATCATATAGAGAAGATGGAATGTGACATACCGGTTTATTCTGACTGATATTCATAGGCATATATTCCAAGATCACGCAGTATTGACAGAGAGATCTTCGATGCGGAAAGTCCGTCCGCTGATAAAAACTGATTGTCATTTTCAGAAAGTGATATATTCGTGGCGAAAAAGTAATCATTATCATTAGATGTAATGAATCCGACGAACCAGCCGTTTATATTTATATCATCAACTCTGCCGGTACCTGTCTTGCCATACAGACTTTTTCCATCTGAGTTTGCAATAAACATGGACTCTATGACTGTATCCACATTTGTCTTAGACAGCTTCCAATCATTATTTTTCAGGTGACATAGCAGTTCTACCTGCTCTACCGGGGATATAGTCAGAGAGGATTCCAGCCAGTAACAGTTCTGAGCTGAATTGATATTCTGATTTCCATATTCAATAAGACCGAGAAAATTTTTCGCATCTGTGTGGTCCATAGCTGCATCCAGATTGTCAAAATACCAGTTTACAGATCCGGTCATGGCAGATCGAAGTGTCTGGTCTGTGTTCCAGGCATCAAAAGGGTAAGAGCTCCCATCCCAGCGCATAAATGAGTTGTCGGAAGTTATGATGCCATGTTCAAGAGCCATCACTGCGTCATATATTTTATATGTAGAATCCGGTGAAGTGCGGCATAGAGCTTTGTCCTGGTTATAGATATACCATTTATCATTTCCCTTGTCGTACAGAGCAAAACAGCCGTTGTAGTCAGAAAAGTAGCTGGATAGATCCAAGGATTCCAGATTCACCGGGGCAAAATCCTTGTATTGTGTATCATCCAGAGCATATACAGATAATGGCGCACATACAGTCATCAGCAATATGATAATTGAAAATGCATATATACATTTCCGTTTTTCTCTGTTGGTGACAGGGTTGAAATTAACAATAAGCTGAAGCCTTGTTTTAAGTAATTTTTTCCTGCTTTTGCTCTTGAATGATACCGATGATGAATTACTGGATCTGCTTGCAGCCGCACGGAGGATGGTCTGTCCATACTTCACAGCATAGCTTTGACCAAGGTACTGCAATACATCATTGTCACATGCTTTTTCTCTGTCATGTCTTGCTGTATGTAATGTGTATATAACAACAGGATTGAACCAATACAGTATGCAGAATATGCAGATAAACATATTTACGGCATTGTCTCTGCGTTTAAAATGTTGTAGTTCATGTAACAAAATATGTCTCAGGTCGGTTATTGTGTAATCGGATATGCAGTCGTTGATTTGGCGTGGAATATATATAACAGGGCGGAATACACCTACAATGACCGCTCCAGATAAAGCAGAGGAGGAATATAATTTCGGTTTGTATCTGCGCACATTGCAGAGCTCAAGGCATTCCGAATATATATTCAATATGACAGTATCGTCGGTGACTGGAACAGCAGATTTTTTCAGCTTGTATAGTGATATGCCTGACACTATTAAACGGATGGAAAATATGTAAACTCCGGCAAGCCAGATAATAAAAAGGAGCTTTGGATATATTGTAGATGTACTGTTTACAGATACAGCAAAGTCGTTCATCCAGTTCCCATTTGATGAAGGGCTGGTATTGATAGGCACAGGAGTAACTGTATTTGCGGCAGAAGTACTTCTGTTAAATAATGATCGTATGAAACCTATGGCCTGGAATATAAATGAATTATTTACAGGGATAAATGGAATTACGAGAAGAAACAGCACAATATATATGGTGTTGTATCTGCCGTTACATGTTAGCTGTTTTCTGAACATAAATCGAACAAATATCATTAGCAGCAGAGCGAAACTTATGGATATATTGCTGATAAAAAAATGTGTGAAAAATTCAGTCAAGCCTTATTTCCTCCCGGTGCCTTTTACATTTAATATGTCTTGAAGTTCCTTTATATCATCAGCACTAAGCTCATCACTATCCACAAACGCAGAAACCATGTCGGATATGTGTCCATTGAAAAACTTCTTTAGAAAAGATGAGCTTTCATGTTTTCGATATTCCTCCTGACTGATGACAGGGGAGTAGACGAACATGCGGCCCTTTTTCTCATAGGAGATGGCAGACTTATCAGAAAGTCTTTTGATGAGAGTTTGGATAGTCCTAGGATTCCATGAAGTGGTCTGCAACAGTTTGTCAGTAATGTCATTTGTGCTTATAGGGGCATAGTTCCATATAACCTTCATAACTTCATATTCAGCTTCGGAAATCTGGGGAATGTGTTTCATAGATTATACTCCTTTAATACTACACTTGTAATAACAGTATAAAGATTATCGGGTGGGGTGTCAACCTTTGTCTATACATATGAGGAAACTCTCCAAAAAGGATTGTTTAGCAGAGTATATAATTTTCAAACACCGGGTAACATACTCATATACAGGCTAAGGAGGTATATGGGATGATATCACCAGACACAATAAAGCTGCTCAGGGAATGTGATGCCGGGATCAAGATGGGTGTTTCGTCTATTGATGAGGTGCTTGGGTATGTGCATGCGGCGAAAATGAAGAAGATACTTATAGAATGTAAGGAGGAGCACAACGCAATAAAACAGGAGATACAGAAACTACTGGATGAGTACCATGACGATGGCAAGGATCCAAATCCAATAGCAAAGGGCATGTCATGGATCAAGACAAATGTGAAACTCATAGTGGATGAGTCGGACAATACCATAGCGGAGCTTATGACGGATGGCTGCAATATGGGTGTGAAGTCGCTGAATAAATATCTAAACGAATATAAGGCGGCGGATGACAGGGCGAAGGATAAGACGAAGAGACTCATAGAGCTTGAGAAGAAACTCTGCGAGCAGATGCATCCTTTTTTATAAGTGCTTGTTGACTAAAAAAGTTTTATTAAATATACTTGTAAATATGAGAACCCAACATGTCTGTAGATGACGCGGATCATGTTGGGGATTTATTGTTTTAGGGGAACAGAAAAAATTGATACAAGAAGGAGAAGATATATGAACAGGCAGGTTTACAACCCTTTTTTGCCGTTGAATGAGTACATACCTGACGGCGAGCCGCATGTATGGGGCGACAGGGTTTATCATTATGGATCTCACGATAAGGAGGGCGGTTACACGTTCTGTATGCAGGATTATGTGGTGTACTCCGCGCCGGTAAAAGATCTGACAAGCTGGCGATGCGAGGGCATTACATACAGGGCGAGCCAGGATCCGGCATACCCGGAGCTGAAGTATATGTACGCGCCAGATGTTGTGAGGGGGAATGATGGCAGATATTATCTGTATTACTGTATGGGCGGTGACTACGGTTACGGCGGATACACAGGTCCGATCAGTGTGGCTGTGTGCGATACGCCGGCGGGCAAATACGAATATCTTGGCCATGTGCATTACAAGGACGGCACTGTGATGAAGAAGTACATTTGCTTTGATCCGGCAGCCATGAATGATGACGGAACCATCAGGATATTCTACGGAACCCAGTACGGATACGAGGAGGAGCCTGATTTTCTGACAAATGGCAGGCTGGATGATGAGGTATCTATGTTTGGAAGAACAAAGGAGGAGATACTTGGCTACAAGGACAGCATCATGGGACCAATCATGGTGGTGCTTGAGGACGATATGCTGACGGTCAAGGAAGAACCGAGGCACATCATTCCTTACGCTGTGAAGGGCACATCATTTGAGGAGCATCCATTTTTTGAGGGTTCATCCATGAGAAAGGTGGGAGACAAATACTACTTTGTTTATTCGTCATGGCAGAACCATGAGCTGTGCTATGCGGTGAGCGATTATCCGGATCACGGATTTACATTTGGTGGCACTATAGTGTCAAATGGCGATGTGGGATATAAGGGAAGAAGTTTCGAGAACAAGCTGAATATGACCGGAACCACGCACGGAAGTATAGAGTGCATAGATGGTCAGTGGTACGTGTTCTATCACAGGCTCACACATAAGTCGGACTACAGCAGACAGGCCTGTGCCGAGAAGATCTATATAGCTGCGGATGGACACATAGACCAGGTGGAGGTTACGAGCTGCGGACTGAACAATGGACCGCTTGTGGCAAATGGCACGTATCCAGCGGTGATAGCATGCAACCTGACAAATGGACATATGCCGCACGGCTCCAACAGTATATACACGATAGAATTCCCAAATGTGACGAACAAGGGTGAGGATAGATTTATTGCGGAGATAGAGGATGGAACACTCATAGGGTATAAGTATTTTGCGCTTGGGGGCAGCAGTACATTTGGCGTGAATGTCAGATATGAGACGGATGCCAACAAGGTGGTGTATGAGGGACCTGTCAGGGTAGACGAGAGATGCGAGAATCAGGAGCAGCTCAAGGATGCAAACGATCTGGCAGAGAATGTAGAAGGATACTTTGACATATGTGTGACAGAAGATAGTGAGAGTATCGGAAGAATAGATATACCTGTATCTGAAGATATCTCAGAGACAGAGTGGAGATGGTGCGAGAACAAAGTGGATTTCCCAGAGGGAGTCCACGCGGTGTATCTTGTATACCATGGCAGAATAAAGGTTCAATTAAAAGATATACGATTTAGGTAAAATATTGAAAGAAGAGGGAGAATTATGAAGAAGTCAAATGGTGCGGCACTGATACCGATATACGTCTTTCTTGTCCTGTATCTGGGACTTGGAATACTGTTTGAGTACGTGCTGAAGATCCCGATGGGATTTTACAATATTCCAATAGTGGTTGCCTTTATGGTGGCGATATTTGTGGCATGTCTGCAGAACAGAAAGGTAAGCTTTGATGAGAAGCTTCAGATCATGGCAAATGGACTTACAGACAAAAATATTATAACCATGCTGCTCATATTCCTGACGGCGGGAATATTTGTGGGAGTCGTGGGGCGGAGCAGTGCCGAGAGTGTGGCATACTTTATGCTGAGTATCATTCCGGCGAGATTTTCCGTGGCAGTTTTGTTCGTTGTAGCGTGCTTTGTCTCAACAGCTATGGGAACGTCTGTTGGAACAATAACACTTCTGACGCCTATAGGAGTTGCAGTTGCCGATGCGTCAGGATTTAATCTGCCGCTCTGTGTGGCGTCCATCATGGGCGGTGCGATGTTCGGAGATAACCTGTCGTTCATATCGGATACGACCATAGCAGCATGTAATGGTCAGGGGTGTGCCATGAAAGATAAGTTCAGGGCAAACTTCTGGATAGCATTTCCTGCAGCGATTGTGACGCTCATAGTAATCTTGGTTAAGTCATTCAATACTGAGATAGGCGGAGTAGTACAACATGATTATAATATGATACAGATCATACCTTATGTTCTGGTACTCATAGGAGGAATAGTGGGATTTAATGTGTTTGTAGTCCTGATAGTTGGAATCGTGTCAGGCTCCATCATCATGCTTGCCACAGGGCAGACGGCAGCAGTGGATCTCCTGACGAATATGGGAAGCGGTGCAGCGGGAATGTTCGAGACGAGTATGGTAGCTGTACTTGTGGCTGCCATGTGTTCACTCATCAGAGAGTATGGCGGATTTGAGGCGCTGCTTTCGGCTATAAAGAAGGTGTTCAAGGGTGACAAGGGAGGTCAGCTCGGAATCGGACTTCTGGTTGGAGCCATGGACATAGCCACAGCCAACAATACGGTCGCGATAGTCATGGCAAATCCGATAGCAAAGGAGATGGCAGAGGATTATGGTATATCCCCGAAGAGATCAGCGTCGCTGCTTGATACATTTTCATGCATATTCCAGGGAATCATTCCTTACGGTGCCCAGATGCTGGTTGCAATATCAGCGGTGTCGGAGCTGGGACATGAGATATCAGCATTCCAGATAATCCCAAATTTGTTTTATCCAATACTCCTTCTTGTCAGTTCGCTTGTGTGGATGCTTATAAGAAGTAATGACAAACCACATATGGCAAAGAGACGGTAAAGAATATAGATGGACGAGATTTCGTAATATAATAAATAAATATTCGAAAAAACATGCAAAAAACCAAGAAAAATCTTGAAAATGCGTGTTTTTTCGTTTTTATTTAAGAATTTTTATGCTATAATTTACACTTGTGAATTATAAATAAAAAATAGGAGGAGTAACATGGACGCATTCACAAACTTTTTAGGCAAAGTTGATGATATTGTCTGGGGCTTGCCACTCATAATACTCATCATCGTCTGCGGAATCTATCTGACGATCAGACTTAAGTTCCTTCAGATAGTTCATCTGCCAAAGGCACTGAGATTCATGATCAAGAATGAGGAAGACGGTACAGGAGAGGTGACGAGCTTTGGCGCGTTATGTACAGCACTTTCAGCAACTATCGGTACAGGTAATATCGTAGGAGTAGCAACAGCTATAGGTATCCTTGCCGGTGGTCCCGGAGCACTTTTCTGGATGTGGATCGCAGCGCTTTTTGGAATGGCAACAAAGTATTCAGAGGGACTGCTTGCTGTAAAGTACAGAAAGATTGACGAGGATGGACACGTTCTCGGAGGACCTTTCTATTACATTGAGAGCGGTATGGGTCACAAGTGGAGGTGGCTTGCAAAGATATTTGCATTCTTCGGAGCATGCGTAGGTCTTATGGGTATCGGTACATTTACACAGGTAAATGGTATTGCTTCTGCAGTTCAGGCTTTCTTTGATCCTGACAAGGCAAATACAGTATCAATCTTTGGAAATGACTACTCAATAGCCATCGTCATCTCAGCATTTATTCTTGCAATCCTTGTAGGACTTGTTGTAATCGGTGGAATCCAGAGAATATCAAAGGTTTCTCAGATTATAGTACCATTCATGGCAGTTCTCTACATCGTGGTGTGTCTGGTTCTTATCATAGTTAATATAAATAAAGTTCCAGCTGCATTTGAAACAATAGTCAAGTGCGCATTTAAGCCTATGTCATTTGCAGGTGGTGTTACAGCAAGTCTTGCAATAGCCATGCAGAAGGGTGTTGCACGTGGTATCTTCTCGAATGAGGCTGGCCTTGGTTCTGCACCTATCGCAGCAGCAGCAGCTCAGACAAAGGAGCCTGTTCGTCAGGGACTTGTAACAATGACAGGTACATTTATTGATACTATCATCGTATGTACAATGACAGGTCTTTCAATCGTTATGATGGGAAGCTGGCAGGATGGCAGCCTTGAGGGAATCGCAGTCACAACTGATGCATTCCAGAAGGGACTTTTCTTTATGCCAGGTCAGGTTGCAGCATTCATCCTGATGATCTGCCTTGTATTCTTCGCATTTACAACTATCCTTGGTTGGGACTATTATGGTGAGAGGTGTCTTGAGTACCTCACAAACGGCAGCAAGGTCTCAGTTCAGATCTATCGTTGGTTATACATACTTTGCGTATTTATCGGACCATACATGACAGTTAAGGCTGTATGGACTATCGCTGATATATTTAACGGACTTATGGCGATTCCGAATATCATAGCACTGCTTGCACTCAGCAGTGTGGTTGTGGCAGAGACAAAGGATTACTTTGCACGCCACAAGGAACTGTAGGGTTCGATTGAAGTAAATATTTATAATAATTGGGTGAGCATCTACCAGCAGTCAGGCAAAATTTTGTCTGGCTGCTTTTTTATTTGCGGGAGTTTTTTTGATTTATAAAGCAATAACAGTTGACAATAAAGTTAGTAGCGGCTAACATTGTGGTTGTTAAGAGAATTGGATCAGGGGGATGTAACAAATGAAAGGTTCTGAAACTATAAAAGAAACGCTGCACAAGGCGGATTGTGTCTTATATCCGGTTGGTGACAGAAGAGATAAAGTTGTCATTGTGTTATCAGGCAGCGAGGGCGGTCTGGAGTATACAGGAAAATGGAGGAAAAAGTTGTGAAAAAACAGTTTTTTGAAATCGAGAAGGATGGGTTCTACGGAACATACTACGAGAATCCAAATGGGGCTGACTGTGCATTCATAGGACTGTTTGGAGATGATCCGAATGATTTTATGGCGAAGTGCGGAGCAAAGTGGCTGCACAAAAATGGTGTGAACGCACTCTGTGTATCTCCCGGAAGAAAGAATTACAGCCATGTAAATAATCCGCTGGAGAGAATAGAGTCGGCTATTGCATGGCTGAAAAGTCATGGAAACCGGAAAATAGGAATCATGGGAATGAGCACGGCTGGAATGGATTCCCTTGTTGCGGCGTCGTATTTTCCTGATATCACATTGACATTTGGACTTACGGCAAGTGACTTTGTATGGCAGGGATTTGAACAGGGCAAAAAAGACGGATGCAAGGAATGGCCGATACCGGGTGCATCGACTCTTTCGTGGAGAGGCGAGCCTCTTGCTTATATGCCATTTGTGTATGAGCATCCTGTGTACTGGCAGAAAATCGAGGAGGAGACAAAGGGCTCCGGCGACATTGAGCGCAGTACCTGCCTGTTCATCGACTCGGAGAAGGCAAGGGAACATACGGAAGAGGAAATGATCAAGGTCGAGAACATAAAGGGAAAGCTGTTTCTTATTGGTGCAGATGACGACTCATTCTGGGAGGCGGGCAAATACATCCGCAGAATGGATCAGCGACTGAAAGAATGTCCGCATACATGTGAGTATGTGCCGCTTGTGTATGAGCATGGAACTCATTTTGTTCTGCCGGAATCGATGCTTCGTATGGCACTTCCGGTTGGACTGAAATTCGTCATGAAGTTTATATTCAAGGCTGCAAAGGATTATCCAAATGAGTGCGAGGCGACGAGAAAGGATATAGACAGAAGACTCTCAGCCGCACTTAAGGAATGGATACAGGAATAAAAAGGGCAGGCGATTAAAATGTTGAAATATGGAATGTATGCAAAAGCTGTGGAACTGCTGTGTTTTAAGCAGGCACTTGCAAGGCTTGCGCAGATATATCCTGATATGGACATGAAGAGATATAAAAGATCCGTGAAGAGAGAGTACAAGGAGATGCTTCTCAGAACTCCCGATATAGGTGGAAGCTCACTGGAGATGAACCTGTATATCGCAGCATTTGTATTTTCACTGCACAAGGCAGAGCCGGATAGGATCACACCTGAAGTTGTGGATGAGATGGTCACTGCGGTGTTCGATTCGCCTTTCATGGTGAAGGCGCATGAGAACAAGAAGTGTACGCTCTTCACTGACAATGTTCAGGACAAAAAGGTGCAGGAGAGCATAGCAAGCCAGACATCAAAGTATGAGCTTGACTGGAAATTCCACTACGAGAAAGGTGTAGACGAATTCTATAACACTTATACGGAATGTGGAATATGCAAACTGGGCAAGAGGGAAAACTGCTTTGAATTCGTTCCGTGCCTGTGCAATATGGATGAGAGAAATTACAGAAATGAAGGAGGCCAGCTTCAGCGTACCAAGACCCTTGGTCAGGGTGATGAATGCTGTGATTTCCATGTCACACTGATAAAATGACGTTAAAATGGACTAGAGTCCAATGTTCACAATGTTAACCCGTGGATTTACGAGGAGTCATTTTAACAGCGTTTCCTTGATCTGATTGCGGCATTTGATAAATGCGGCAAATATTTTGTATGGGGGAGCTTGAAATGGTAAATACAATAGCATTTTTACTTATAGTATTTGGGATTATGTTTCTGATTGGTATTGCAATGGCAATACTTGCTTTATATTTCAATATCAAGATGAAGCATCCCATATTTTCAATTATATTTTCAATAATACTTATACCTCTGATTTGTATTCCGATACAATTCACTGGTGGAATCTTGATTTCACGATGCATGCTGATAATTGCTTTGATATATAGTGTGGCAATGATTGTAATGGCGGTGAAAAATATCAGAGACAATTGTTGAATATGCACTCTTTATGCGAATGCCCTCATTGAGCCGGCAGGCGGCATGATGGGGACAAGTGTATCAGCATGATGCGTAATTGTTGAGCGTTGAATTGGATCATGATGGCAAGAGTTTAATATTTTCATCATGATCTAAAGAAAGAATATGGTATGAGGAAGGAAAAATACAATGACTATCCATGAGTTCGGAAAAGAGAATAAAGAAACGATAATATTGATACATCCATCTGTTGTGAAGTGGGATTACTTTGAGAATGTAATTCCTCTGTTAGAAAAGAATTATCATCTGCTGGTTCCGGCACTTCCGGGTTATGATTTTGACAATGACAATGACTTTACAAGCGTGGAGCAGATTGCATCAGACTTAAATAACTGGATCAAGGCGAAGGGATTCACGGAGATATATGCTGTATATGGCTGTTCTATGGGCGGTTCCGTTGCGCTTATGGTTGCGCTGGGACAGAAGGTTAGAATACAGCATTGTGTAATAGACGGCGGAATCACACCGTATCAGTTGCCATGGATCGTGACACGCTTTATTGCGCTCAAGGATTATCTAATGATGATGATAGGCAGAGCAGGCGGTGTGGCTTTGCTGGAAAAGGCATTTGCTACAGACGACTATTCCAAGGAAGATCTGCAGTATGTTGCGGATGTTCTGAGACATTGCAGCAGCAAAACACTGTGGCGAACATTTGAATCGTGCAATAACTATAAGGTGCCGGATCCTGTTCCGAAGATTGATACGCACATCCATTATTGGTACGCAAAGAATGAAGAAAAAGAGCGGAAAAATGATATAGCGTATATCAGGCGCAGGCTACCTCAGACGGAGTTTGAAGTATTACCGGAACTCGGACACGGCGGACTTGTCTTACTCAGGCCTGAGTTGTTTGAGGAAATGATGAGCAAGTTTCAGTGAGATATGGAAAATATGAGTTAATATACGTTTGACATGAAGGGGGTGGAGAATGCTAATATAATATCAAAAGGTGCAACCGATAGACGGTTAGCCCTGATATTATTGGATACAAAAGTAACCGCTAAAGTTTGTTAGGACTGGGCGGTTATTTTTGTGTCTTATCATTGCTCTTAGAGCCAACGGCATAATCAAGAGCAAAGCAAGTGATGCATAAAGCTGATTATGGCTATAAACTCCTGTGATGAAGGCTAACCGCCTACCGAATAGGGTAGCACCGCATATATCACATCAAACAAATGTTCGACTCTCAGTGTAGGTAGTTTGGCGAGAAGGGTAGCTTGGAGAGAAGTGTAATCAATAAAAAGCGCATAATATTTTCGCAAATTAAAATAAAACCGGGAAAAGGATACAAAGACATTAGAAATTGTATCCTTTTCCTGGTTTTTGTCATTTTAGATAAAATTTTATGCACTTTTGAATGCTGAGAGGTCTTGCTGGCCAACAAATTGTAAACTAGAGCAAGCCTCTAGTCCTTTAACTGGCAATCCGGGCCACCTGAGCGGCAAAGCCGCTCGCGCCCGATATTACTCAGCGTCCTTTATCTCACTGTGAAGCTCCTGCAGTGACTTCACATCGCTGTCGCCATGCGCCTGAACGTACAGGATACCCTTTGCGGTTGCTCTTGCGCCTGCAATTGTAGTCACATAAGGAATCTTTGCCTTGATGGCAGCCTTTCTGAGGTAACTGTCGTCGTGGGCACTTTCCTTACCGCTCGGAGAATTGATTATCAGGTCTATAGAGCCATTTGTTATAAGGTCATTGATGTTTGGTCTGCCCTCCTGGAGCTTTTTGACTTTCTCAGCTTTTACTCCGGCAGCCGTAATTATGGCATATGTTCCGCTTGTAGCAAGGATCTTGAAACCAGCTTTCTCGAAGAGCTGAGCGATCTCGATAACCTCATCCTTGTCCTTTCTGTTTACAGAGATCAGGACAGTTCCGCTTGTAGGAAGGAGAGTCTGTGTAGCCTCCTGAGCCTTGTAGAATGCCTCTCCGTAGTAGGTTGAAAGTCCGAGAACCTCACCTGTAGATCTCATCTCAGGTCCTAAGATCGGGTCAACCTCTGGGAACATGTTGAATGGGAATACAGCCTCCTTAACTCCGTAATATGGTATGTGCTGCTCCTTGAGAGCTGGAACAGGAGATGGTCTTCCTGTGAGCTCTGATGTGATGATATCAGTAGCGATAGGAACCATGCGCACGTTACATACCTTTGATACGAGAGGCACTGTACGGGATGCTCTAGGATTTGCCTCAAGAACATATACCTTGCCTTTCTCAATAGCGTACTGCATGTTCATAAGACCTACGACATGCATCTCCTCAGCGATCTTCTTTGTATATTCTTTGATAGTAGCAACATTCTCAGCAGTGATGTGTACTGAAGGAATGATGCAGGCTGAATCACCTGAGTGAACTCCGGCAAGCTCGATGTGCTCCATAACGGCAGGAACAAATGCGTGAGTTCCGTCGCTTATGGCATCTGCCTCACACTCAAGGGCGTGATTCAGGAATCTGTCTATAAGTATAGGTCTGTCAGGTGTGACACCAACGGCAGCTCTCATATATCCGTCAAGGCTCTCGTCATCGTATACGACCTCCATACCACGTCCACCGAGAACGTATGATGGACGGACCATGACTGGATAGCCAATCTTGTGAGCGATCTCAAGTGCCTCGTCAACAGTAGTAGCCATACCAGATTCTGGCATAGGTATCTCAAGTTTATCCATCATCTCACGGAAGAGATCTCTGTCCTCTGCAAGATCGATGACAGCAGGAGATGTACCGAGGATCTTTACGCCGTTCTTCTCAAGGTCAGAAGCAAGGTTAAGAGGTGTCTGACCGCCGAACTGTGCGATGACGCCCACTGGCTTTTCCTTGTTGTAAATGCTGAGAACATCCTCAAGTGTAAGTGGCTCAAAGTAGAGCTTATCTGATGTATCATAGTCAGTTGAAACAGTCTCTGGATTACAGTTTACTATGATAGTCTCAAATCCGAGCTTCTTAAGTGCCAGTGATGCATGTACGCAACAGTAGTCAAACTCGATACCCTGACCGATTCTGTTAGGACCTCCGCCGAGGATCATAACCTTTGGCTTGTTCTCATTTATCGGATTGCTGTCAGGTGCATTGTATGTGGAGTAGTAGTAAGCACTGTCCTTTGTTCCACTTACGTGTACGCCTTCCCATGCCTCAGTAACTCCGAGCTCGATTCTCTTATTTCTGATGTCCTCCTCAGGAATCTCAAGGATCTGGCTGAGGTATCTGTCTGAGAAACCGTCCTTCTTTGCAGTGGTAAGAGCCTCGTCGGATGGGAGAGAGCCCTTGTGTGCTGCGAGTGCTTCCTCTTCCTCAACGAGTTCCTTCATCTGCTCAACAAAGTAGTGCTTAACCTTTGTTATATCGAAAATCTCATCTACTGTAGCACCCTTTCTGAGCGCCTCGTACATGATGAAATGTCTGTCGCTTGATGGATGTGCAAGCATGCGCAATAGTTCATCCTTGCTCTTTGTATTGTAGTCCTTGGCGTAGCCGAGGCCGTATCTTCCTGTCTCAAGGCTTCGGATAGCCTTCTGGAATGCCTCCTTGTAGGTCTTACCGATACTCATGACCTCACCTACGGCACGCATCTGGGTTCCGAGCTTGTCCTCAACACCCTTGAACTTCTCGAATGCCCAACGTGCGAACTTGATAACCACATAGTCACCGTCCGGAACGTATTTGTCCAGTGTGCCATACTTACCGCACTCGATATCCTTGAGGGTAAGTCCTGTTGCCAGCATGGCTGACACAAGGGCAATAGGGAATCCTGTAGCCTTTGATGCCAGAGCAGAAGAACGGGATGTTCTAGGGTTGATCTCGATTACGATGATTCTGTCAGATACAGGGTCATGTGCGAACTGTACATTTGTTCCACCGATGACCTCAACAGAGTCAACGATCTTGTATGCCTGCTCCTGAAGTCTCTTCTGAACGTCCTCAGAGATTGTGAGCATAGGAGCGGAGCAGAATGAATCACCTGTGTGTACGCCGAGAGGATCGATGTTCTCGATGAAACATACAGTGATCATATTGCCTTCGCAGTCACGTACAACTTCAAGCTCAAGCTCCTCCCATCCGAGGATTGACTCCTCAACGAGGACCTGACCTACAAGGCTGGCCTGGAGACCTCTTGCACAGACAGTTTTGAGCTCCTCCTTGTTGTATACGAGTCCGCCGCCGGCACCGCCCATGGTGTATGCAGGACGAAGAACAACAGGGTATCCGAGCTGATCTGCGATGGCGAGAGCCTCATCTACAGAGTAGGCAACCTCGCTTCTTGCCATTTCTATTCCGATTGCGTTCATGGATTTCTTGAATTCGATTCTGTCCTCACCGCGCTCAATGGCATCTACCTGAACACCGATGACCTTGACATTGTATTTGTCTAAGATGCCTTCTTTTGCAAGTTCAGCACAAAGGTTAAGTCCTGACTGTCCTCCAAGATTTGGAAGAAGAGCGTCAGGTCTCTCTTTTGCAATTATCTGCTCAAGTCTCTTGACATTGAGCGGCTCAATGTATGTGACATCAGCTGTCTCAGGATCTGTCATGATGGTAGCAGGGTTGGAATTGACCAATACGATCTCGTAACCAAGCTTCTTAAGGGCCTTGCACGCCTGAGTACCTGAGTAGTCGAACTCACATGCCTGACCGATGATGATTGGACCAGATCCTATTATCAGAACTTTGTTAATGTCTTCTCTTTTTGGCATATCTTTCTCCTTATTGTAAAATGATTCTTGTTCAGAGCGAGAGCACTGAAAACTACATGAAATCACACAAAATAAAGAAGTATTTTAATGTGATTTTAAACATTGCCGGACATCGTTTATTTTCTTTTATAAAAATGCCCAAATTATTGATATTATAAAGTATAAGAGCCCAAAAGTACATAGCTAATAAGGAAATAAATTGAAAAAATGAACTGAAATATGAAATGGATCAAGAATTGAATTGGAAAGTACGTATGAATATATAGTAAAAATTATGAATGGCATGGAATTTTTTATAAAAAATCCGGCACATATGAAAAAACACACATGCCGGATAAAATGTCTTATAACACTTTTGAAAGGAAATCCTTAAGTCTAGGATTCTTAGGGTTGCCGAAGAATTCCTCCGGTGTACCGGATTCTAGAATCTGTCCGTCGTCAATAAATACAACCTTATTGGCAACCTCTCTGGCGAATCCCATCTCATGGGTAACAATGATCATTGTCATGCCTTCGTCTGCAAGAGCCTTCATAAGATCAAGAACCTCGCCGACCATCTCGGGGTCAAGAGCGGAGGTTGGCTCATCAAACAGAATGACATCAGGATTCATGGCAAGCGCACGGACGATGGCAACACGCTGTTTCTGACCGCCTGAGAGAGTAGATGGATATACATCCGCCTTGTCCTCCAGACCGATCCTCTTCAGGAGTTCCTCCGCCTTTGCATGTGCCTCGGCAATGATCTCTGATTTTGTTGTTGTTATTTCCTGCTTTGTCTGCTTTTCCTTGCGGAAGAGATTGGTGACAGGAAGCAGAAGATTATGCCGCTTTGCCTTTTTCAGATCCTGACATCTGACATAGACAGGAGCAAGCATGATATTCTGTATAACAGTCTTGTTGTTATACAGATTGAAATGCTGGAAAACCATACCCATATGACGGCGGTGTATGTTGATATCAACCTTAGGGTCTGCTATATCAACACCATTGAATATAATCTGGCCGCCGGTAGGATCTTCCATACAGTTCAAACAGCGAAGAAATGTACTTTTACCAGAACCTGAAGGGCCGATAACAACCATTATATCGCCTTTGTCTATGGTGATATTGATGCCGTTTAAGACTTTGTTATCACCGAAGCTTTTTTCAAGATTAATGACGTCTATCACTCTTTCTCAGGCTCCTTTCCATTAATTTGATTCCCAGGCTGATGAGAAGCACCATCACGATGTAGATAAGTGCCATGACCAGATAAGGGACCATGAATTCGTAGCTGTTACTTCCGATGTAGTTGAATGCAACGTAGAGATCAGTTGCTCCGACAAAACTTACAACTGAAGTCTCCTTTATTAAAGAAATAAATTCATTTCCAAGGGTTGGCAGAATATTCTTGACTGCCTGAGGTATAACGATTTTGAGCATGGTAGTCGAAAAACTGAGTCCCATGGCACGTCCACCTTCCATCTGACCTGGATCAACGGAGAGTATACCACCACGCATGATCTCTGAGATGTAGGCACCGCTGTTGAGTCCGAATACAAGCATAGCCACCTGAACTCCTGTCATGTGTCCTCCCACTATAGGAAGAAGAACATAGTAGAAGAGAAGAAGCTGTACAACCATAGGTGTTCCACGGAAGAAACCTACATATACACTGCAGATCGCATCCAGAACCCTAGGCAGACGCTTGTACTTTGGAATTACCCTGACGGTAGCAATGAGGGTACCGATTATTATACCGATGATAAGACCGGCAATGGCTATTATCACAGTATTCTTCAGACCCTCGACTACCTTAACATACCCGTTGTTGTCGATGAATATTTCTATGAACTTTTGTATTTTTGTAGAAATGTCTCCCATGAAATATCCTTTCAAACATAATTGGCGTTAATACTAAAATTACTAAATTCGAATTAAAATTTACTGCATTGCGTTAAGAGCAGCAGTGATGCTGGCTGCAGGAGCAGCATCGATGATAACATAGTTGAGGTTACCATTTAAAAGATCCTGAACTGCAAGAGAACCGTTCTTGTAGCCTGTTGAAGTCATAGCAAGCTTTGTGAATCCCCAGTCTGCGTCACCCTCGCAGTAGAACTGTCCGGTAGTACCTGTCTGGAAACCAATCTTCATGTCTGAGCCTTTAGCCTGAAGGATCTTGTTGACATCATCAGCTGTCTTGCAATCATCAAACTCTGTATTGTCTGATGTAACGATAAGCTTCTGAGAAGCCTTGTAGTATGAATCTGAGAAGCTTACATACTCCTCACGATCTGGCTTTATAGTAAGACCTGCCATAGCGATATCACACTTGTGCTGACCAACTGAGAGACATACAGCATCGAAATCCATGTTCTGGATAACGAGCTCCTTGCCAAGCTTGTCTGCGAGAGCCTTAGCTATCTCCATATCGACACCATAGTAGTTCTCTCCCTTTGTATACTCAAATGGCTCGAATGCAGCATTGGTTGCAACTACAAGCTGATCCTTGTTTGCATCGAGTGTTGCTGACTCAACTGCAACAGGCTCGCCATCGCCGAAGTAGTGATTGCAGATCTCTTCAAATGTTCCGTCTTCGTTCATTGACTTGATGAAATCGTTAACCTGTGTTAAGAGCTCAGGCTGTTCCTTGTCAACACCGAAAGCATACTGCTCGTCTGTAAGGTCAATCTCGATGACCTTTGCAGTCTTCTTTGATGAAGCACTCCCTGAACCTGCCTCCGAAGAATCATCCTTGCTTCCACATGCAGTAAGAGCTGTCATAGCCAGAACTGCTGACATTGAAATTGCTAATAATTTTTTGAGTTTCATTTTTACATCTTCCTTTCATATTTTATCTGAATAAATATACCATTGTGTTTCAAAAAAAGCAATTAATATATGAAAAAACTCGTTCCAAAAGTGGGAAAAAGTGATATGCCTAATAAAAACAGGCTTTTATTCATGATTTATAAATAAACATTGTTATATGAATAGTATTTACTATATAATACATTTGTACCAATTAAAAAAATGAAACTCATATTAAATATGGAGAATACAGGGAGGTCAGATTATATGAGATACGAGATCAAAGGCGGCATGATGCCTGTGGTAGAAATCATTCTGGAGGCAGGGGAATCTATAAACTGCGAAAAAGGTGCAATGGTATGGATGTCTCCGAATATGCAGATGCAGACATCAGGTGGCGGAGTAGGCAAGATGTTCACCAGGGCCATATCCGGTGAATCGATGTTCCGAAATACATATACGGCTCAGGGGGGACCTGGACTGATAGCATTCGGTTCAAGCTTTGTGGGGAATATAATGGCGGTTGAGATAGGACCTGGCAAGGAGATCATTTGTCAGAAGTCAGCATACCTTGCATCGACACCGGGAATCAATCTGGAGATAGCTTTTCAAAAGAAGATAGCCGGTGGGTTCTTCGGAGGTGAGGGATTTATTATGCAGAGGATTACAGGTCAGGGAATAGTGTTCCTTGAAATCGATGGTTCTGTTGTGGATTACATGCTTGCACCGGGACAGCAGATGGTCATTGACACAGGTTATCTTGCAATGATGGATGCAACATGTTCCTTAAACGCAGAGACAGTAAAGGGTGGTGCCATGAATATGTTCTTTGGAGGAGAGGGATTCTTCAATACAGTGGTAACTGGTCCTGGCAAGATAACACTTCAGACCATGCCGAAGTCGCAGCTTGCCGCTGAGATAGCATCCATGATACCATCTAAATAACCAATAGAGCCATATATTTAAGCCGACCCCAAAAGAACACTGCAGCATCTTTCAATGTCGGCTAACTTGAAAATAAAAAGTTAAATATGAAATTTTGACGAAAATATAGTCGAATACAGTGATTAAACTTAGATTTTTCAACCAAAATTTGCAAAATACTGCAAACTTATGCGATTAAGGTCTAGACAACCGGAGAAATAAATTATATGATACAAGGGTTGAACGTTAGGATAGTCTATTTGATGTAGAATATTTTGACGTGCAACCTGGACATATAACTATAACATTGTTAGGTAGCAAGGGAGACTTTTATGAAAGCGTACAGTGAATTATCAAGAGAAGAGTTAATGGAACTTAGAGAGCAGCTGCTTGCGGCATATGAAGAGAAGAAGGCTCTTGGCCTGAACCTTGATATGTCAAGAGGTAAGCCATCACCAACCCAGCTTGGAGTATCTGTTGGTCTTATGGATGTTATCAACAGTGATTCTGATATGAAGTCAGAGTGTGGCATAGACTGCAGAAACTATGGGTGCCTTGATGGAATTCCAGAGGTCAAGAGACTTATGGCTGAGATGATGGGAACCACTGAGGATCATATCTTCATCGGTGGTAACGCAAGTCTCACTCTTATGTTTGACACTGTATCAAGAGCATATACACATGGAATAATGGGAGAGACACCTTGGTGCAAGCTAGATAAGGTGAAGTTCCTCTGTCCTGTTCCAGGATATGACAGACATTTTGCCATCACAGAGCATTTTGGAATAGAGATGATCAACATACCTATGTCAGAGACAGGTCCAGACATGGATATGGTTGAAGAACTTGTAAATTCAGATCCAACAGTAAAGGGCATATGGTGCGTGCCAAAGTACTCAAACCCACAGGGAATCTGTTACAGCGATGAGACAGTAAGAAGATTTGCAAATCTAAGACCAGCAGCTAAGGACTTCAGAATCTTCTGGGACAATGCATATGTCATCCATCATCTGTATGAGGACAATCAGGTAGAGATACTTGATATCATCGGAGAGTGTGAAAAGGCCGGCAATCCGGATATGGTATTTGAGTTTGCTTCAACATCAAAGGTAAGCTTCCCTGGTTCAGGAGTTTCAGCTATGGCTACATCACATGCAAATCTTGAGGATGCCAAGAAGCATTACACAATACAGACCATAGGAAACGATAAGGTAAATCAGCTCAGACATGCAAGATACTTCAAGAACCTTGACGGACTCAAGGAGCATATGAAGAAGCATGCTGATTTCATGAGACCAAAGTTTGAAACAACTCTCAAAGTTCTTGAGGAGGAGCTTGATGGACTTGGAATTGGTTCATGGATCAAGCCTCTCGGCGGATATTTCATATCATTTGACGCTATGGAAGGCTGTGCAAAGGCTATAGTTGCAAAGTGCAAGGAGGCAGGAGTTATCCTCACAGGCGCAGGAGCAACATTCCCATACCACAACGATCCAAAGGACAGCAACATCAGAATCGCACCTTCATTCCCTACACCGGAGGAGATGCAGCAGGCAACAGAGATATTTGTTCTCTGCGTAAAGCTTGTAAGTGTTCAGAAACTGCTTGAGTCATAAATGGCAATGTCGGGGCAATAATGCAGATATAGATAAAAAGATCTCATTCATATGGATGGGATCTTTTTTTGACTCTTCACATCATGACTGTTTGACTGATTCTGTGACTATTCAATCAATAACACTCAAACAGATAATAAAATGTGAACAGCGCAATCGGTTGAAACGTTCTGACTATACATAAAGTTACAAAATGTTCATAAAACAGACATTATTTTGGCAATTTTTCATCATTGATATATCACAATGATGTACTTATAATTTAGAGATGATAAGAATGAGTCTTATTAAGTTGAAATAGAAGTTTATGGTCGGGAGGGGTATGGTTGTTTAACTACTATATATACAGAACCTACTTTAATGCAAAACATAGTTTTAATGGCGACATAACGAAGATACATGGACACTCATTTACAGTTGTCACTTATATAGGTATGAAGGATAGTAAAGAGGATATTCCCTTTTTTAAGTTGGAAGCAATCATCTCGTCATTTATAGATCAGTATAGGGGACGGTATCTTAATGAACTTCCTGAGTTTGAGGGATGTGGTAATACCCTTGAGACAATAGGCGACTACTTCTACGAGAAATTGCGAAAACAGTTTATGAAAAGTGGTATGGAGTTATACCAGCTTGATATATCTGAGAATCCGCTATGTGTGTATCAGGTATCTGACAGGATGCTGCTGCCGACCATGAACATGGATACAAGCAACAGAAATTATCAGAAGATATTTGATGATATATTGAAACTTGAGAGTATGACAGGACTTAGCTGATATAGATGAAATATATACATATATAAATTGAGCAATGAAAATATACTACAGAGATGAGGCGTGATGAGTATGAAGAAAAGAGAATCGTATAAGAAACATTTGAACAGAGGCGTTATGGCTGTTTCTTTCGCTGTTATTTTTATAGTTTTTTCTATTATGGGCGGCAGAATACAGGCATTTGCGGATGATGCAGTTGCAACCCAGACAGATGCGGCAAAGAGCAATTCAAGTGGACCTGTCACAACAGGGCTTGCCATAGATGGATATTACGGTGAATGGAGTCAGTATCCATCTGCTGATATAACATATAACAGCAACAATGGCTATTCGGTTCACAAGGGACAGATTGCGATAGATGGCGACAGGCTGTATGTGCATTTTTCCATGAATGACCTGTACACATCACAGATGCAGTTCCAGTTCTGGAACATTACAGTAGATGGTAAACAGTGTGTGCTCAATGTATTACCTGTGAATTCAGATGGTTCGATCAACTGGTCGGGACAGATGTATAATCTAGGTGAGGGAATATACAGGAATTTTGGTGTGTTCGCAGGTTACTATACAGATATAGATGGCGATGTGGCATTTACGGTTTATGATGCAGCACACACTGAGACGGGAAAGGGTGATGAGATAGAGTTTTCAATATCAATGAAGAAACTGGCTGATTATCTGGGTATAAACATTGATCAGGGGGCGACTATCACAGTGTCCAACCCTAATATCGGCGCGCAGGGCGTAACTATAACCGGAACTCCGACAGGTCCGTGGGCAGGGGCAGCTATGGCGATGGCACTTGCAACAGGCGGAGTGTTTGTGTGCAGAAGAAAGAAGAGGTAAACCCTCGTATAATAAAATTACTATGTGAAAAGGAGACAGAACACAGGATGAACATACTGTTGATCGTAACGTTTATTATATGGATATATGTGCTTACGGTTCTAAAACGTGGCAAACTCGAATTCTGGTATTTCATTGCAGGCAGTGTGGGTCTCTTTATATACATGCTTATACTGGTTGAGCCGGTCATTCTTGCCCCACTGCAAAAAGCAGTATCCGCAGTGGCAGGGATGTTTGGGGATATGACTGGAATATACGAGTCTTATTTCAACAAAAATGTAATATTTATATCCACAGGGGATACAAACCTTTCAATGTATATAGACTATGAGTGCTCAGGCATCATAGAGATACTGGCATTTTTGGCGCTCCTGTGGTTTTTTCCTTTGTATCACACATATGAGAAAAGCGTGCTCAGCGTAGTGGGAGGATTTGCGATATTTGTGTCAAATGTACTCAGGATATTTGTGATCTGCCTCATAATATATATGTTTGGAGAAAGTTCATACTTCATTGCCCATACGATAATAGGGCGTCTTGTGTTCTATGCATGCACGGTTGCACTATATTTCTTTGTATTTACAAAGTCGCAGATAATAAGACAGAAGGTTGGAGGTTTTAAGTTTGACGCACATAATGCAGATATTTCATAGTTCTATTATATTCTGGGCAGCCTGGGTCATCATACCTATAGTTATGGAGATCATTCCGACCATAGGCAACTTTGTGATACTGATAAAGAAAAAGATAGTGTCACATAAGGAGAAGGCAGTAAACTTTTCACCTGAGATAACCATGATAATACCGGTGTACAATCAAGAGCACAGTCTTAGACGGTGTATCAAGTCAATTAATGATTCAAGTTACCCAAATGATAAGATATATATACTTGTCGTCAACAACATGAGTACAGACAGAAGCTTTGAAGTGTTCTGCGAGTGTCAGGAGGAGTTTCCGGAACTTACCATGAACTGGGTAAATTCAAAGCAGGGCAAGTCTAAGGCACTGAACCTTGGGCTTTTCAACAGCTTTGGCAAATATGTGATCCATATAGACAGTGACGGTGTTCTGCAGAGGGATGCCATAAGAAATATGGTCGTAAAGTTTGAGAGAAACGCTGATATTGACTGTATGACGGGTACAATCATGACAAATCCTGAGATGATAGACGAGACAAAGGGATTCGGACTTCGCCTGCTCAGAAAACTTGAGTTTTTTGAGTATGCCCAGGCTTTTCTTGCCGGAAGAAACTTTCAGTCAGAATTCAACAACATATTTACACTTTCCGGTGCTTTTTCAGCGTTCAGACGTTCCACCATCATGAGAACCAATATGTACAATACGGATACAGTGTGCGAGGACACACACGTAACATTTCAGATAAGAGATGTGCTTGGTGAAAGTGTGGTTCTCTGCAGTGAGGCGATATTTTACGTTGATCCGATAGAAGACGTGAACAGATTGTATATCCAGAGGCAGAGATGGCAGCGTGGGGAGATAGAGGTTGTCCATATGTTCATGAAGAACAGAATGAATGTGGTCAGGGGATTTTTCTCGGATTTCATAGTTAGACTTGTCATGTTTGATCATACATTTGCATTTCCGCGAATGATATGGTACTTCGCACTAATATGTCTGGGATTTGTGAATTACCCATTTAGTCTTATCATACAGTCGGTCATCATTATGTACATGCTGTATGTTTTTACCACAGCACTTCTTTATATATGTATAAGCCTGTTTTTAAAGCCCTTTAAAAAGCTTAGAAGATACTATGTGCGAAAAATTTATCTGATATTTCTGCTGCCACTTTACAATTTTGTTGTATTCTGGTTCAGGTTTGCCGGAATAATAAATTCCATGAAGTCAAAGGGCAGCTGGAAGATGCAGACTTTTTCAGATGAAAGGGATACGGCAGTGGGCGTAGTAAGGAGCGATTTTCTGCGGTTTACACACGGACTAGATAAGGTACGCAGATTTGTCAACTATCCTGAGGATGAGCTGGCAGGTGCACATGAGGAGACCAGATGATGGACAGATCTACAGATAAAAATACAGAGAAGAGAAAAGAAAATAAAAAAACGTACAGGGGAAGACTGGTGGCAGCATTTGTAGTTGTTTTGGTCACCACTTTGCTTGAGATCATATATTATGGATACCATATCATGGACAACAGGGACAATGTTGTACATTCGTTTAAGAATGAACAGGACAGCACAGCGCAGATTATTGCAGATGGGCTGGCTGGGAAATCGGAGGATGCGATGATACATTTCATAAGACATTCTGTGCCGGTATCCGGAACTACGTGGGGATTCATTCTCAAAGATGGCAGAGTGCTGTATATGAAGGATGATGATACAACAAAGAATCTGGAGAATATATCATCTAAGGCGGAATTTGAACTCTATATGGAAGATTTGGGCGGAATAGTCAGTGAGGCGTCTGTGTCTGGAACAGAGTATGTGTGTGGTGTATTTACAGACAAAGATTATGTTCTTGAGGAGTATGGAACCTCAAATATGGAATTCTACATTGTGACAGCCGTTATAGCTACGATACTGGTGTTTGGATGTATATTAATTGAATTTGCAGGGAGGATTGGACATGAGGGAAGAAAAGTTATTGCGCTGCAGTCCGATCTTACAGAGCGGAATGAAAAGTTTGATGAGTATGAAAGACTGACAGACCAGTACGAGGAAGAACTCAGAAACAGGGATTTCGATAAGACGGAGATAAAGAGGGAAGGTTACTATGATTTGGAGATAGTTGACACGCTGTTGTCGAAATCTTCGGATACTGAACTTTTTCCGATCACTTTTATGTTCATTCGCGTCAGGATGGGAGACAGGTATTTCTCACGGGATGCCATTTTCAGGATCATGGACTTTATAAAGGGTTCCATGGGAAAAAATCATGTTACAGCGGAACTTTCAAAGGGATATTTCGTGGTGATCATGTACAAGACGGATCTTGCAGCAGCTGAAAAGACGAGAGAGGAAATGCTGTCCAAATGGGAGGCGTTTTCTAAAGGAGCGGAGCTGGAGACTGTACTCAGAGAAGTTGTATCCACGGAAAATCCAAGAAATACATTTTACCATGAGAAGGACAGATTGCTGGACCTTGCGAACTGGTAAGGCGGCTGCAGATGAGAACAAATTCAAATGATGTTGAGTTCAAATGTTTTGAGAGGTGAATTATATGAGGTTCAGACAGTATAAATTCAAATTCTATCTGAATGCCAGACATGGCATATACAAAAATGGAGTCATGGGAGAAATACATCCCCACACATGGGAGATTGTGATAAATGTTGTCAAGGGACGTGATGAGACTGTCAAGTTTCACCATCTTGAACACAGGGTTGAGGAGTTTTTAAGTGCATACCAGGACAAGACGTTAAACGATGTTCCGCCGTTTGATATGATCAATCCGACACTTGAGAATATATGTGAGTATTTCAAGGAAGAACTAACGAAGATATTGAACAGAAACGGTTGGATATTTCTCATGATGGAGATCAGCGAGTCCCCATCGATGTCGTATGTGGTAAGTCTTATCGACGATAGTTACACGGAGGAGATGCAGACGATAAACTCCATAACTGACAGGATACTCAAAGATATAAAGGAAAATGACGAGACCAAATGACAGAAAAGGATAAACTCAGCAGGAGAAAACTTAATATTTATTTCGCTCTTGGTGTGGTTGTCCTTGCCGCACTGGCAGCGGTTGGAGTCATACACTTTAAGAACGTAGTGACTGAACCATCGGGAAATGATGTATGGGGGCATATGTACAAGTCGGAGTATCTCTATAAGGCACTGAAACGTGGACAGATATATCCTCTGTATGACGAGACATGGTATAACGGAATCCAGTTATACAGGTACTGGCCGCCTCTTTCATATTATATAACAGCACTTCTCATGTGTTTCACAGGGGGAAATGTGATAAATGCATATTACCTCTTGTTCGGCGTGTATATATTCTTCGGCGGACTGGCATTTCTGCTCATCGGCAGAAGAATCGGAAGGCCTGTATTTGGAACAGCACTTGCTGTGCTGTGGTTCTTCATGCCTGAAAATGCGAGAATGTACATTGATGAGGGCAATATGCCGAGAATGGTCGTGTCCTTCCTTCTCCCATATCTCATATATTTTATCTGGGTGTATCTCAGGGAAGAGAAGAGATGGGCACTTGCCGGGATTCTCATATTTACAATGCTCATAACCGTTACCCATATCATGATGATAGCTATGATCGGAATAGGAACTTTCTTGTTTTTGTTGTTCGATCATCACAGGAAAATGGGTATAAGACGTCAGGTGATCATCCTGCTCACGATGATATGTGGCATACTCATCATGGGAGTGTGGCTTGTGCCATCACTTTCGGGCGGAATATCATCCATGGATTCCGAGGCAGCATCAGATGTAATGACGATGTGGATGTCTGATCTTTCTTCATCGCTCAATCCGTTAAACCGTATAAATGGAGATATCGGCGCATTTTATTTTGGAATATCCGTTGTCCTGCTCTCCATAGCGGGAATTTTGCTTGCAGATAACAAGAAAAAATCAGGATTTATCCTGGCTCTTGTAATCCTTGTGCTCACGACACCGGATGTTCTGCCGATACTTCGAAAGATGCCGATGAGTCAGGCACTCTGGATGACGCGATTTACAGTTATAGCATATGGATTTTTCTTCCTGTCGCTCATAGAGTGGGAGCGGCTCAGAAAGCCATTTGTGATTGCCTCGGTGATCATACTTGTGGTGGATGCGATACCGTCATTCACATTTGAGAGGTACAGCGTTCCGGCAAATGATGACGGTGTGGCTGTGGCGGGCCTTTTGAGGGATAACACAAGTCAGAGGGCATCGCTCATGGATCTTTCAAGTCTCGGTTCCTATCCATCGTACGGAGTGTGTACAGATGGGGGGGCGTCATATACATTTGGATGGGCATGGCAGGGGGCTGCGACCGCTGACAACATAATGCTGCTCAACCAGGCACTTGAGAATGAACAGTATGATTATCTGTTTGACAGATCGGTCGAGCTTGGAGACGATACAGTTGCAATTGACAGAAAGTATATAGGTGCAAAGGGAAAGACTCTCGATGATGTCACTGCAAGCGCAAAGAAGAGTGGCTACACGTTGACATATGAGTCGGATAAGGTGTGCCTGTTTAAGCTTGATGGTCCGGAGAAGTTCGGTGTTGTCACGCAGTATGATGGCATTGTCATAGGTGACTATGCGGATGGGATAACCCTTGCATTTCCTTCTTTTAAGGCAGGAATGTCCTCAAATATAGAGGATTATTCTACGGACGAACTGAAAAGCTACCATACTGTAATTTTGACCGGATTCTCATATGACACCAGACAGAAGGCTGAGGAGATGGTGAGATCTCTTGCGGATTCTGGTGTAAATGTTGTCATAGACATGACACATGTCCCAGCGGACAGCGCAACGAGGCAGCATGTATTTCTTGGAGTTACGGATATGTCTGTATCATTAAAGTCCAGCTATCCGATTTTTAGCTATGACGGTGAGCAGATATCTACTACAGGATTTCCTGATGATATGTCAGAGTGGAATACCGGATATATAACCGGAGCCATGAACGTGACAGGTACATTCGCTTATGAGATGGAACAGCTTGCATTTGCAGCCACGGACGAGAACAGTCAGAATATCAAATATGTGGGACTGAATCTTTTGTACTATTATAGTGTGACAGGGGACAGCGGTGCAGAGAAGATAGTTGAGGATATTCTTGGCGTGAGCCCGGAGGATCTTCCTGAGAGAACGCTGATTCCTATAAGTAGTGAGATAACGGACGGTGGAATGGTGATAACAGTAAATGATGCTCCGGCAGATATTGCTGATGGAGCCGTGATAAATACTACTCTTGCATATCAGGATATTTTCGTATCTGATTCGGAGATAATGGATGAAAATAATATGCTGTGTGTTGGAACAGGAGTGACAAACATAAAGTTTAAATATCCATTATTTTGGCCAGGAGTGTTGGTGAGTATAGTAGGATTTTGTGGAATGAGTGCAATATGGATACTAGCGTGTAAAGATTACGGAAAGAAAAAAGATTGACAATTTACAAATAATAGTTGTTATATAATAGCTATGTATATAACACGGGGGAAGAAAGATATGTCAGCAAACAGCAGGAACAGAACTGAATATGAGATAAGCAAAGCCAGGAGGAGATTCGCTATCATCTTCCTGGCTGCTGTTGTTGCCACAGCAGGTATGATATCTTTTATCATAACAAAACAGGCAGTTGATAATATGAGAAGCAAGATAGTGAATCTTATATCGTCTAACAACCAACAGCTTGGATACAACGTCGACAATTATCTTGTCGGTATAGAAGATACAGTGGCTCTTTTTTTCTCCGATGATCAGCTGTGTGAGTATGATGCCACAGATGATAGTCTGGATGAATTTACCAGAATACAGCAGGAAGCGGCGATTCAGAATAGGATAAGTGACCTTGGTGTGTTTGACAACTTTACAGATTTTGGTGTCGTATATTCCAATGACAAGAGCGTGGGATGGATTTCCAACACAACACTTCAGGCTTTTCCGGATGGAGGAATATATACATATTTTACTGGACATATAAATGACGAGAAGACAATGTCCGGTTGGTTTTTTGATTATTTAAACAGTCCAGACAGGCTTTTCTACGTCAAGAAACTTAATGAAAATGCTGTGATCGTAACTTCTTTCTATAGCAGGGAACTAAGTTCAGTGGTGAATTTAAGTCATGAACTCAAGGATATGAGGGTGTGTCTTGTAAATGATTCCGAGGAAGTTGCGTATTCAAATAATGCAAAATGCGTTGGAGAAAAAATTGAAGTGAACCTTCCAAAGGAAAATGACGACTTCGAATATCAGACAAATTCGGATGGATATGTTATATCCGTAGCACAATGTTCAAATGGCTGGAGAGTAGTGTCTTACATAGGTGAATCTGAGATATTCAAAGAAGTAGGGAGATTGAAATTGTATTCATTTGTAGCAACTCTTGTGCTGGCTTTATTGGTTGTTGTGACAGGAAGCATTGTATTGAAAAGAATATATACACCTGTTTCCGGAGCTATTGAGGAATTAAAGCAAAAGGCTGAATATGACCAGCTTACAGGACTTATGAATAAAGCTTCGTTTGGAGAAGTTGTTGGATCCTGTCTTGAGGAAAAGTCAGAAACAGTCACACATGTGTTTATAATGATAGATATGGACAATTTTAAAAAGGTAAATGATACTTTGGGTCATGGAGAAGGGGATGTGGTTCTGTCTAAAACTGCTGAACTCTTCACAAAAATGCTTGGAGCAGATTCCGTGATCGGACGGGTAGGTGGTGATGAGTTTGCAGTGTACAGGAAGTTTACTGGATGGACTTTGGAAAGTGTTAGAAAGAAAATGGAATTTGAGCTGAGACTGTTGGCTGAAGATTTTACCAGAACGATTTCGAAACAATATACTGAATGTAATCTTTCGTTATCAGCAGGTGTTTACATAGTAGATGGAGAGAACTCATCTGATTATGAAAGCATGATGAAGAAGGCTGATACCGCTTTGTATAAATCAAAGAGAAACGGAAAAAGTCAGTATAGCTGGTTCGTTGAAAATCAGGATTGATCAGAGGTGAAACAGATGAAACATATAATTAAAAATCACAAAAGAGGATTATCGGTTTTGATGATGCTTTTTTTGCTTTTTGTAATTAGTGGTTGCGGAGAGCAAAAAACAGATATGGCTGTCGGGGATACGATAACTATAGAATATTCCTGGTGGGGCGATGATAGTAGAAACCAGTACACACTGGATGCTGTTGATATATTTGAAAAAGAAAATCCAGAAATAAACGTCAAATGCAAATATGGTGTGTGGAATGGATACGAGAAAAGACAGCATATATATATGAAATCACAGGAGACTCCGGATGTTATGCTCATAAATTATGGCTGGCTTGATACATATTCTTCTGACGGATCTGGCTTTTATGATCTTAATACGCTTTCGGATTATATTGATTTTGAAAACTATACTGAAGAAGAGCTTGCCTTTGGAACAAAAAATGGAAAATTAAATGCTGTTCCTATCGCGTTCAATACGGAGACTTTTTATTATAATGAGACTCTTTGGAACTCATATGGACTTAGTATTCCCAGAACATGGGATGACTTGTTTGATGCAGCCAGAATCATGAGCAAAGATGGGGTATATCCTCTGGGCATGACAAAAAAATCATTATTTTTTATGCTGCTTTCACATTATATACAGACAACCGGAAATGATCCGGTCAAATCTGATGGCACATTGAATCTGAATAAGGAACAGATAGGTGACATGTTGGATTTTTATAAGGAACTACTTGATAAAAAAGTCTTAATGTCTGTAGATTCATTTAACAGGAATGCTTTTGCCAGCGGTGAGGTTGGCGGCACTCTTGCGTGGGTAAGTGATGCAGGAGGATATTGTGATCCTTTGAAGGAAAATGGATATGATGTAAAAATAGGAGAATACATATGTGAGCCGGGGGCAAAATCTTTAGGCTGGTTTGTTAAACCTGCAACAATGTATGCGATAAGTAATAATACTGAACACCCAGAAGCGGCCGCAAAGCTGTTGAATTATCTGTTGAACGGTGAGGAAATGACTTTAAGACAGGGAACAGAAAAGGGTGTTCCGATCAGCAGTTCGGCACTTGCTGTTCTTGATGAGCATGATATGCTGACTGGATTTGAGGTACAGGCAGATGCTATGAGAAAAGAAAACAGCGACAAATTGTCGATTATGGCACCGATATTGGAATCTGAGGATGTGTATGGATCATTTAAATCAGATTCTGACTATTATCTGTACGATAAGTTGAGTCGTGATGAGACTATAGACAGAATTTATAGCGATATGTATAAGAAATAAAATAGTTGACAAAATGATCGATATGTTTTAACATAACGGTGTTATCAAGCGTAACACTGTTATGTTATTTTATATTATAATTAAATGGGTGAGGATTATGGCAAAGAAAATACAACATGACAGCGAGACGAGGAAAGAACTTCTAAAGTGTGCCAAGGAAGAGTTCATGGATAAGGGATTTATGGGTGCGTCACTTAGAAATATATGTCAGAAGGCAGGAGTGACAACCGGAGCTTTATATTTCTTTTTTAAGGATAAGGACGATCTGTTCTGCAATGTTGTGGGACACATGATGGACAGACTCAATGCTGTGTTAACCGAGCATTTTTCCGTTGAGGTGGACGAGATGAACAATGGCATGGCATCAGACCACAATGAGGACAGTGATTTTGAGTCGGCCAGGAACATAGTGCATGAGATTTATATGCATAGAGAAGAAGTGCTTCTTGTTCTTACGAAGTCACAGGGATCCAGTATGGAGAGCATGCCAGACAATATAGTGGATCAGATGGATGCACACAATGCATTTATATGTGAGGCGATGTGCAAGGCTTATGGAACACCGATGGTTGACAGGAATGTGGTACATTGGATGTCTCATTCACAGATTGATATGTTTATATTCATGGTGACACATATTGACAATGAGAAGGATGCCTTGAAGTTCGTTGAGACAGGTATGAAATATCTGATCTCAGGCTGGTATGGCCTGGTTAAGCCGTGGCAGGATCCAGAATAAGATTTGACCGGAATAGAAAATTGAAAACAGTAAAATGAAAAATGTGGTACAGGGGAATCAAATTCCCATTATGTCTTATTACAGGTCTTCCGAATTACAGGGAAGACCTAAAAAAAGGCTTAAACCATAACAGCGTTATGTATGCAAATGAACATTTGAATAGCTGCTAAAGTGTAATGGATTGCTATAAAAAATAAAGTAAATGAAAATTAGAACAACGAGGATATCATAAAGGAGGAAAAATTATGTATTTGGAAGTGTCAGGAGTAAAGAAGAGCTATGGAGAGGGTGGAAGCTATGTGCAGGTGCTTAAAGGTATAAACACAGGTGTTGAAAAAGGACAGATGTGTGTTATACAGGGAACGTCAGGTTCAGGTAAGTCAACACTTCTGAACTGTATAGGTGGTCTTGACACCATGGATTCAGGTTCGATAAAGGTTGATGGAACAGAGATATTTGGTATGAACAGCGACCAGCTCGCGGACTACAGACGTGATAATCTGGGATTTATATTCCAGTTCTATAACCTTGTTCCAAACCTCACTGTAAGGGAGAACATACAGGTGTGTGAGTATCTGACTTATGATCCGCTTCCTGTGGATGATCTGATCGAGACTCTGGGACTTACTGAGCATCAGAACAAGTTTCCTTCACAGCTCTCAGGTGGACAGCAGCAGAGATGTGCTATAGCGAGGGCTCTTGTGAAGAATCCAAAACTCCTTCTCTGTGATGAACCGACAGGAGCTCTTGACTCCAAGACATCCAGAGATATTCTTGTTCTTCTCGAGGAGATAAATGCGAAGTATGGGACGACCATGCTGATAGTAACACATAACAATTCCATCAAGAATATGGTGCACAAGGTTATCTTCATAAAGGATGGCCTTATAAGCAGGGAGTATGAGAACGAAGTGAGAGTTCCAGCGTCAGAATTGGAGGATTTGTAATATGCAGAAGGTTTTGAGAAAAAGGGTTCTGAGGGATCTGAAGGAGAATCTGTTCAGATACATAGCACTTGCATTTCTTATCATCATGGGTATGTATGTCATTGTCTCACTGATAGGAGCCGGATATACGATCATTGACAATGGCGAGACACATGACGAGGCAAATAAGATAGAGGATGGTCAGTTTTCCGTATTCGTTCCACTGAGCGATGAAGAGATATCCCGGCTTGAGGATGTGGGTACTGAGGTTGAGCAGATGTTCTACGAGGACTACGATGTCATGGATGGCAAGACTCTCAGGGTATTTGCCAACAGGAAGAATATAGATCTTGTGGAATGTGATGAGGGAAATCTTGCGGAGGCTGATGATGAGATAGTTGTTGAGAAGAGATTCAGTCAGGTAAATGATATTTCTGTCGGAGATATAATACAGATAGCAGGAAATGAATTCAAGGTGACAGGAATAGGGACATCACCTGATTATAATGCTCTTTTCAAGGAGATGTCAGATACTGTAGTTGACAGTAAGGTGTTTGGAACGGTATTCGTTACAGAGGGGGCGTATGATAAGCTCAATGCAACAGGCGAGAGTGTCAAGACTGAGACATATCTGTATGCGTTCAGACTCGAGGGCAAGACCACCTGTGATGACGTGAAGGATGCACTTGAAGACATCAAGGTCGACACAGACAGCATAGATGATGAGTATTTCCAGGAGTATTGGGATAGAACTGGCGCAGCCATAAACGATTTCAAGGATGGCATAAAGGATCTTAAGTCAGGTGCAAATGAGCTTGCAGATGGACTTGGAGAACTCACTGATAACAACAGGAAGCTCAACAATGCGGCACAGGAGCTGTTTGACGCATACCTTGAACAGGCGTCATCATCTCTCTCAGCGTATGGTTTGGATACAGAGCTCACAGAGGATAATTACAATGACGAGATGACTAAGATTGCCGACAGTCAGGGCGGAGTTTTGGCGATGAGCATTGAAAGTGCCCTGAGTGACATTGACAGCATCAAGGCATTCAAGGACGGTATTAAGGAGTATACCGACGGAGCTACAGAGGCAAAGGATGGCTCGGATGAGCTTGCGGATGGAGTGGCAGAACTCAAGAAGGAGACGGATTCATTCCTCAAGGATTACGACACAGATCTTGCAAATATTACATCATTTGTGACAAGTGATGATAATCCGAGAACAGGCGGAGCCGCTGATGACCAGCAGATCAATGTACAGGCGGGATATTTCTTCGGTGTGCTGCTCATGTTCCTGTTCACATATGTAATATCAGTATTCGTTGTACATGGAATAGAGAAGGAGAGCAGCGTCATAGGTGCACTTTATGCCCTGGGGGTCAAGAGAAGAGATCTCATGATGCATTATCTGACACTTCCGGTCATAGTCACAACAGTTGCAGGCATAATCGGTTTCCTGATCGGAATAAGCAATGTTGGAATCCCTGTTCAGATGGCAGATGCATATGCGTATTATTCCATCCCTGCTATGGATGTGAAGATCCCGCCGATTCTTATAGTGTATGGTATCGTGATGCCGCCACTGGTAGCGATAGTTGTGAACTACTTCGTTATCAGAAAGAAGCTCTCACAGACAGCTCTTTCACTTATAAAGAATGAGGTCAAGCAACCAAAGGGCAGCAATGTCAATCTCGGAGACATGGGATTTGTCGGAAGATTCAGAGTCAGACAGATGCTCAGAGAGATGAGAACAGGCTTAACGGTTGTGATCGGAATGTTCATAGCCCTCATATGCCTGATGTTAAGCCTTAACACTGCAACTTTCTGTTCAAAGGTCAAGAAGCAGAATGTGGAGGATACCCACTATGAATATATGTATACATACAAGTATCCTACAGAGAATCCCCCTGAGGGCGGTGAGGCAGCGTATGCTAAGACTTTGAAGAAAGAGGTATATGGTTACAACTGGGATGTGACAGTTCTTGGACTTTCAAAGAATACTAAGTATTTTGATGTTGACCTTAAGGATGGCAAGAACAGAGTTACCATATCATCATCATTTGCTGAGAAATATGGTTATGGTGTGGGTGACGAAATCGTGCTCCACGACGAGGAGAATGATATAGATTATGGTTTTACAGTGGACAGTGTGACACAGTATACTCCGGCATTTTATGTTTTCATGACTATAGATGATGCAAGGGAGCTGTTCGGAGCTGGAAGTGATGAGTACAATGTAGTATTTTCAGACAAGGATCTGGAGGTTGATCCTGCAAGACTTTACGCAACCACAACAAAGGCCGATATAGAGTCGGCTGCTGGAATATTTGCAGATCAGATGAGAAGTATGGTTATTATGATAGTTATTATCTCGACACTTATATTCGTAGTGGTAATGTATTTGATGATGAAGGTTATGATTGACAGATCAGCATTCTCGATTTCATTGATAAAGGTGTTTGGCTTCAGAACGAAGGAGATCAGAAAGCTATATCTGGATGGCAATTTCTTCATAATCGCAATCGGAGCAGCCATATGCCTGCCACTTGCAAAGCTTATAATGAGTGCAGTGTATCCTTCTCTGGTGTCAAATGTAAACTGCGGCGTCAAGCTGACATTTGCCCCATGGCTCTGGGCTGTGCTTTACGACGGAATACTTGTCCTGTATTTCATAATCAACAGAGCTCTTGTTGGCAGACTGAACAAGATCGTGCCGGCTGAGGTGCTGAAGAACAGAGAGTAAAGATAGTGGCAGTATGATATAAAAGTACCTTAAAATAATATATGATTGCGGAGGCGGTATAAATAATCGTCTCCGTTATTTTGTGTGCAAAATTTGTCTGAAAAGCGGATAGGTATTGTGATTGTTGGCGGGACTATACGGGATATATACGCGTTTTTTCTTGCACAATGTGCAGTTTATATTGTAAAATCATATATGATATGCAAAAAAGTAATAGGAAAAGAGAAGTACAGATATGGAGAAATTACTTAAGATCATTGCCGATGTGAATTCATCGGTGAACAATTTTATATGGGGAGTGCCATCCATGATATGTATCGTGGGCGTGGGACTGTGGCTCCTCATAAGAAACAGGGGGGTTCAGTTTACAAAGTTTGGATACGCGTTCAAGCATACGTTTGGAAGGATATTCAACAAGAAGGAGACTTCAGATGGTGCAATCAGTCCTTTTCAGGCCATGTGTACGGCGTTGGCGGGAACGGTTGGAACGGGAAATATAGCCGGTGTTGCTGGAGCCATCGCCATAGGCGGTCCTGGTGCGGTATTCTGGATGTGGATCTCAGCACTTCTCGGAATGGGAACAAAGTTTGCAGAGGTCGTACTTGCAGTGTTCTACCGTGAGAAGGATGTGAATGGTGACTGGGTCGGCGGACCAATGTATTACATCAAGAATGGCCTAGGCAAGAATGCTTACTTCCTGGCTATAGCATATTCAGTCCTCGGTATACTCACAGTGTTCGGAACAGGAAATGCAACACAGGTCAATACCATCACAACAGCTATAGATTCAGCACTTTTTAATTATAATCTGGCTGACAAGAGCAATACATTTACAATCAATCTTGTGATAGGAATCATAATAGCTATTCTTGTTGGTCTCATACTTATAGGAGGAATCAAGAGAATAGGAAGCGTGACAGAGAAGCTGGTGCCATTCATGGCTGCTATGTATATCATCATGGCTATAATTCTTGTAATAATCAATATCAAGAGTGTGCCGGGAGTGTTCGCTTCTATATTTGAAGGTGCATTCAATCCGAAGTCCGTGACCGGTGGAATAGTTGGAAGTCTGTTCCTCAGCATGAGAAAGGGTGTATCGAGAGGTATTTTCTCCAATGAGGCAGGTCTTGGTACAGGATCCATAGCCCATGCATGTTCTGATGTAAAGCATCCGGTGCAGCAGGGACTCTGGGGAATATTCGAGGTATTTATCGATACTATAGTTATATGTACGCTTACGGCACTTGTAATACTGTGCAGTGGAACTGAGGTAGCCTACGGACAGGCTGCAGGAGCCGATCTCACGATCAACGGCTTTGTTGCAACCTACGGCAACTGGATATCGATATTCACAGCGGTGGCTTTGTGCTGTTTCGCGTTCTCAACCATACTCGGATGGGGACTTTACGGTTCAAGATGTGTCGGATTCCTGTTTGGAAGTAAGCTTATCAAGCCGTTCATGGTTGTGTATGCATTTGTCGCAATCATCGGTGCGACCATGGATCTCGGACTTCTCTGGGATATAGCGGACACCTTCAACGGACTTATGATCATACCTAATCTGATCGCAGTATTCATGCTGTCAGGTACAGTTGTGAAGCTTACCCGTGAGTATTTTCAGGATGGACCGGGCAAGTTTGGGGTTGAGACCGGCAAAGAGAACTGATAAATGAAAGGGACTTTTATATGGAAGAAATATCAAGTGAGATTTCTAACAAGTATGCGATACTTATCGATTCAGAGAATGTATCGGCAAAATATATTGAGAGTATATTTGATGAGCTGTCAAGGCTCGGCTCAATAACGGTGCGGAAGATATATGGGGATTGGTCAAAGAATAACAATGGCTGGGACAAGGATTGTCTGCTGTCATATTCTATACAGCCTGTACAGCAGTTTTCATACACGGCGGGAAAGAATTCAACGGATTCGGCCATGATAATAGATGCGATGGATCTTCTCTATACGAGCAATATAGATGGATTCTGTCTGGTGACAAGCGACAGCGATTTCACTAGGCTTGCATCAAGACTCAGGGAGGCTGGCAAGCAGGTCATCGGAATGGGAGAACGCAAGACTCCGAAAGCGTTCGTGAGTGCGTGTACAAGCTTCAAGATCCTTGATTCACTGGTGACAGAGGATCTCAACAAGCCGGCATCGAAGAATGCCATGCTTGAGGCTGCGGCTGTGGACGAGTCATATATCACAAGCATAAGGGACATAAAGAAGACGGTCTACAATATAATAGATGAGAACGATGACAAGGATAAGAAGACTCATATGGGTGAGATCGGAAGCCGCCTTGTGAACAAATATCCTGACTTTGACGTGAGAAATTATGGATATTCCAAGCTGTCAACATTCCTCAGTGAGGAGTTTGACGATCTGGATATAGACAGCGGCAGGCAGAAATTTGTGTCCATCAAGAACCATATCGATCCTAAGAGTGCTGTCAAGCTGCGCATAGTGAGACTTCTCACGGAGAATTCTGACACTATGTACAATATGGGACTGCTGAATACAGAACTTAAGAATATTATACCCAGCTTCAGCATAAAGAAATATGGATACAGTAAGTTTTCAAGCTTTCTCAAAAGCTTCGGTTGTTTTGAGATCGTGGGAGACAGGGTAAAATTGACAGATAAGTAGAAAGTGTTTAATGCTTAAATATGTCAAAATTTAGAAAAAATGCCAAATAAATTAACGCTTTTTGTTGAAAATCAATAAGAATAGTGATAAATTGAAAATGTGGGTTTTCAGGTACAGAAAATTCACTATGGGGGAAGAAGTGTACGTGCATATTAAGGAGAGGCATAATCTATGATACTTATTGATACTCAAAAAGAGGAGTTTAGCAAATTAAAAGACATACGTGTTTTTGGACGTATAAGTCATGAGAACAGATTCAACAAGAATCTGCTCGTAATAGGTCTTGGGGGACTTGGAGGCAGGACCGTTTGCGCGCTTAAGGGTATGCTGATGGATAACATCACACCCGAGGATAACATTAATTTCCTCATGATAGATTCAGATATAGCAGAGATGGAGGCTACCATAGATGATAGCAAGGAGGGTGTCGGTTTCAATGCCCTTGAGGTTATCAGTATATACAGACCGGACATTGAGAATGTTCTGGAGAATGGAATCCAGAAGAATCCGATCCATGAGAATCTTGCAAACTGGATGGATCCTGAATTCCCGGCTATCACGATAGGAAGAGACGGAGCAAAGGGGAACAGACAGATTGGACGTCTGATGTTCTCGAATGCATATACGGATGTCAGAATGCTCCTTTTTGACAAGCTTCAGGATGTATACGACAAGACGACGGAGGGAACAGTCGATGTCCTGATCGTATCCGGAATCGCCGGAGGAACCGGAAGTGGAATCCTCTCAGATGTCGCATATAACATACGTGCGTATGGCAAGGCGAAGAAGTGGAACAATCTGAGGATTGGCGGTTGCCTGCTCACACCGGATGTACTGTTCGGTCATAAGGCTGTATATGAAGATACAGAGCTTGTGGCGAGACTCAATGCAAATGGATGTGCGACCCTCAAGGAAGTTGATTATTATATGAAGCTCTCCGAGAAGGATGACAACTATACATTTATCAGTAAGTCAAACAAGATGGTCATCAGGGAGAATCTCTTTGATGCCTGCATGCTTGTATCAGGTAGAAAGGACGAACAGGGCTACATACCTGAGGGATACATCACAAGGGATACAGCAAGCTTCCTCTACAGGCTAGCCAGCAACAAGTTCATTGGCAACAATGACGTGGAGAACGACAGGAAGCTTCTCAGGGATGTATTTTTTGAGAATGAGGGATATTCCATCACGAACTGGAAGATGGAGCACAGTGACGAGAATATCAAGAAGTCAAACTGCTATTACAAGGTAGTAAGCGAGGCTGACTACCATATTCCTATCAAAGAGATAGAGAATATGTGTGAGAATGATCTGTTTTCCCAGGCATATAAGGGATTGTTCAGATCTCCGTTCAAGGAGGGCAATGCCGAGGAGGATATCAAGAATGTACTCGCAGAGCTCACTGTATTCTTGCAGGAGGAGCAGGGTGAGAATATCAAACTTGCCGTGAACGGTCTCATACAGTACGGTCAGATCACCAAGCCTACATATAAGATGATAAAGAAGAATACGGACGGTCTTCGAGAGGGCTTTGCCAAGAAGATGGAGAACTTTGAGAAGGAACTTCCGGTTATCATAAAGTCGATGAAGAACAAGCTTTGGAGTTCACTTGATGATGTGATATCCAAATATATGAATGAGTTTGGCCCATATGGCGCAATAGATGTCATAGGTGCACCGAGTGCCGGTGTAACAGATTCTACAAAGGGTATGATGGCTGAAGTCAGAAAGCTTGAGAAGATGATGAAGGATTATACACCGTCGGGTGAATATACCAGAATCATTGATTCCATCAAGACCATTGTTGCGAAGAGATTCTTCACTTTCCCTTCAGCGAAGAGGGAGACTGAGAATGGTTATTTCGATGCATGCATCAAGGAAGCACTTGCTGCGGAGAGAACAAAGCTTATAGATGAACTCGATGCACAGGATCTGTTTGGAGATACACTTAGATGGCTTCAGCAGAGGGCAGAGAGACTTGACGAAATATATTCACAGTTTGGAGAGGATCTGAAGAATTCCATCGAGGATCTTGCGAATAACGGTGATAAGGCTGTTGGCAATATACTCAAGAAAGCCAAGAGACATGAATTCCTTCCGACTGATTATGTAACATCCAGAAGGATAAAAGAGATGGAGACAGGGATCATCAAGCTCATGCTGGACAACGAGTCCAATATAGACAGTGGAAGAGTTGTTCCTGTCAAGGATGAGATGGAGAAGATATACAGAGAGCTGTTTTCCGGTGTGGGAGCATATGGTCCTGAGAAGATGTTCACAGTGGCATTTGCTGATAAGAAGCTAACGGAGCAGGATCTCAACGTTATGTATGGATCTCCGATCAACGACAGGAGAACATCCATCATGGAGGAGGCTGCCAGGGCGTTTGTGGATGATATATCAGAGGAACAGCCTCTGTGTGTTCTTGCTGACGGATATAAGGAGAAGCTTCTTGCAAAGAAATATATATCGGTTCCAAATGTGATGCCGTATTTCAGCAAGGCAGTCAAAGCTATACTGATGGCTCCACCTTACAATGAGAAGGAGGATTCAATAACGCTCAATCCGGGTGAGATAGAGATCTCGATCGATGATATATTTGTCGGTGTTCCGGTATCCATGATGCAGTGTGCGATGGAGATGCAGATGGCTTACAATGCAGTATATGATTACAAGGGACTTCATATTGATGAGGTGAACAAGGATATGAAGAGCTTCCCTGATTTTGTCACAATATAGGTTAGTTTATACAGCCCTTTAATATGCGAGTATTAAGGGGCTGTATTGTTGTTATGACCATGGCGTATTTGGTAGAAAGAGATGGAATTGGATTTGAATAAATCTTTTAACGGATACAGAGCATATATAATGGATACGGGGGCATTTGCTGACGATGGGATATATGGCAGATGTCTGGATGCAGTATCGGAATACAGAAGGTGTAAGGTGGAACGTCTCAGGAGGCGGGATGACAGGAATGCCAGTCTTGCAGCGGGAATCCTGCTTGCACATGCTCTCAGGGAATGTGCCGGAATTGATGAACGGCTGGTCACGTATGAGAAGAATAAGGCGGGAAAGCCGTTTATAAAGGACATTCAGTTTTCGATAAGCCATACCGAGGGTTGTGTGGCGGCTGCGATAGGCGGTGAGCCTTGTGGTATAGACGTTGAGAGAGTCAGAAGGATATCGGACAGCATAGTTAACCGCCTGTATTCGGATGAGGACAAAAAATGTGTGATGTCGTGTGCACACCCGGAAATATACAGCACATGTGTGTGGACAAGGCGCGAGGCGTACAGCAAGATGACCGGAACAGGCATACTTATGAAGGATGAGGAACAGAAAATGGTCATGGACAATGCACATATGGAGAAGAAGAATATCTGGCTGGGCAATTATGCCGTATGCAGGGCTGAGTGTGACGGCCGTATGCATATGGATGAAATAGCGGATCCTGCGCATGCAGAGGGAGATATGAATATAGACTTTATAGCTGCATTTTGCGCAGCTTCTGATGGAACTTTTTCACCGGATATTAAGATGATTGATTCGGCTGATATTGTGTGTTATTATGTTTAATTAGGTGTATTAGGAAGAACTACATAAGGAGAAAAAAATGAGTAAAAAAGCTACAAAGGCGCTTAACAATAAATATTATGTCGCAAGATATAATGCGTCTAAGGTGAACGATAACCTTACAAGCAGGGAGAAGAGTGCAGAGGTGCTCAATATAGACAGGACAAGGCTTTCAAGAATAGAGCTTGGCACAGTAGTTCCGTACCCTGAGGAGGTACTTTCCATGTCAAAGGCGTATGACATACCCGAGCTCTGTAACAGCTATTGTTCAGGCGACTGCCCTATAGGAAAAGAGACGGTGAAGCCGATAAATGCGGACAGCCTTGACAGGCTCATACTTCAGTTCCTCGGATCCTCCAAGAAGATGGAAGATATATCTGAGCAGCTTATAGAGATCACCGCTGATGGAATAGTCGACGAGACCGAGGTTGCAGCTTTTGATGCTGTCCTTGAGGAGCTGGAGAAGATGTCTGTGAATATACAGTCGCTTATGCTCTGGGCTCAGAAGAACAGGGACATTTTGAAGAATAAGAATCAATAAATTGTATATGAGGAAAAGATAATGGATGACAAGTTAAGAGAAGAGATCAACAGAAGAAGGACATTTGCTATAATTTCACATCCTGATGCAGGTAAGACTACACTCACAGAGAAGTTTCTGCTCTTTGGCGGCGCAATAAACACAGCGGGATCTGTAAAGGGAAAGGCAAATTCCAAATATGCAGTGTCGGACTGGATGGATATAGAGAAGGAGAGAGGTATCTCGGTAACCTCGTCTGTTCTGCAGTTCAATTATGACGGATATTGCATAAACATACTTGACACACCTGGACATCAGGATTTCTCGGAGGATACCTACCGTACACTTATGGCTGCGGATTCTGCGGTCATGGTGATCGATGCATCCAAGGGTGTTGAGGCTCAGACCATAAAGCTCTTCAAGGTATGTGTCATGAGACATATACCTATATTCACATTTATAAATAAGATGGACAGAGATGCAAGGGATACATTTGAGCTTCTCGATGATATAGAGACTGTTCTCGGTATCAAGACATGCCCTGTCAACTGGCCTATAGGTTCAGGAAAAGAGTTCAAGGGTGTATATGACAGAAAGACCAAGATAGTGTCCACGTTCCAGGCTATATCGACAGGTGGAGCCAAGAAGGCGGAGGAAACAGATTATCATATAGACGATGAGGCTCTCAAGGAGCTTGTCGGCCCATACCTCTTTGACCAGTTCAATGAGGAGATAGAGCTTATAGATGGTGCCACAGAGGAGATGGATATAGAGAAGGTCAGAGCCGGAGAGCTCTCCCCTGTATTTTTCGGTTCTGCGCTGAATACATTTGGTATCGAGCAGTTCCTGAACTATTTCCTTAAGATGACGACACCTCCTATCGGACGTAATTCATCAGAGGGAATCATAGATCCTGTAACAGAGCCGTTCTCAGCTTTTGTGTTCAAGATTCAGGCAAATATGAACAAGGCTCACAGAGACAGAATCGCATTTATGAGAATCTGCTCTGGTAAGTTTGAGGCAGGCATGGAGGTATATCATGCTGCCAGCAAGAGAAAGATCAAGCTTTCCCAGCCACAGCAGCTTATGGCTCAGGACAGGAAGATCGTCGACGAGGCGTATGCCGGTGACGTTATAGGTGTATTTGATCCTGATCTGTTCTCGATTGGAGATACGCTCACAACAGGCGGAAAGAAGTTTGAGTATGAGGGTATCCCTACATTTGCACCGGAGCACTTCTGCAGGGTTGTTCAGCTCAACAGCATGAAGCGTAAGCAGTTTGTCAAGGGTGTTACCCAGATTGCCCAGGAGGGTGCTATACAGATATTCCAGGAGTACACTGCGGGTCTTTCAGAGATCATAGTCGGAGTTGTCGGCGTACTTCAGTTTGATGTACTTAAGTACAGACTTGAGAATGAGTACGGCTGTGAGATAAGACTTGAGCCGATACCATATAACTATATCAGATGGGTGAAGGATCCTACCATAGACGTGACAAAGCTCAAGCGTGTGAGCGATGTCAAGAAGGTTAAGGACATGAAGGGTAATCCGCTTCTCCTGTTTGCAAATGAGTGGGTCATCGATCAGGTTCTCCAGCACAATGAGGGACTTGAACTTGAGGAGTTCAGAAAGAACTAGATATACGAAGATAAGAGACCATGAAGATGATGAGTGACTTAGGGCACAAATTGGTTTTCATGGTCTTTTTGCGTGCATATATATCAGTAAAAGTGGTGCAAATATGAATAAATTGGCATGTATCTGACAATCCTAGTGTTAGACAGATAACACGTGGAGGGACATGATATGGCGCTGAACAGAGTGGTTATATGTGGTGTAAATACATCGAAATTACCATATCTTACAGAGGATGAGAAGAACATGCTGTTTGACAGGATGGAGCAGGGAGACAGCTCTGCCCGGGAGGAGTTTATAGAGGGGAATCTCCGCCTTGTGCTCAGCGTGATCCAGAGATTTGGCAGTTCAAATGAGAATCCGGATGATCTGTTCCAGGTTGGCTGTATAGGGCTTATCAAGGCGTTGGATAATTTTGACAGAAGTCTCAATGTCAAATTCAGTACGTACGCTGTGCCTATGGCATTGAGGTGGTGCTATACCGCATATACACTACATTCTTTTTAACACATGACGCATAATGCGTCTTTTTTATTGCTATTTTTTAGGCTATATGTTATGTTGAATGTGTACTTAGGAGGTATATTGATGATTGATATATCTAAGCTGATAAAGGCTGAATATGAGTACATAAGATTAAATGCCAACTTCACAGAGCGAGAATTACAACTGTATGAGTTGCGCAACAAACAATACACATATGAAATGTGCGCCGAGTTGATGAATATGAGTGTGTCGACAATAAAACGGATAGCACATCAGGTAGACCGAAAGATAAACCGGGTGATACAATAATGACACTTTGGTGAGCTGATTATGAGCGGATAACGAACTCGTTACCGCTCTTTTTTTATGCAAAAATAGAGTTATAGGAGGTGGCTTATGATTACCGACGAAATATTGGAACGTATTTTTTCTAGGGAAGATGTGGCAAAAGTGCCACTTATATATCAATCGACAATGATACACGCAATTGACGAAGAACTTGAAAAGGAGAAAGCGGATGATAGCACAGACACCTTATCAAAATATGATTTATAGTCAGCCGCAAATGGCTTATACACCTCAAATGTACAATCCATGGACAACTAGACCACAATCTCAGGTTCAGCCTATGCCAATAGAGCAACCTCAACAAGTTCAACAAGTAATGCAGCCACAAGTAAAGCCGCTTACAGGTAAGGTTGTTCAAACTTTAGAAGCAATAACGGCAAATGATGTTCCAATGGATGGCACCGCTGCTTTTTTTCCTAAACAAGATTTGTCTGAGATTTATGTTAAGGGATGGAACGCAGAAGGGCAAATCGAAACAATCGTGTATAAGCCTGTTAGAGACACAAAACCGACACAGGCAGTAAATAATACTTTTGATGCAGAAAAATTCAAAATAGACCTATCAGAAAGCGTTACAGAGGGTATTACAGCAAGATTAGATAATCTGTATTCAAAAATCGAAGAAATTGAAAGTAAATTAACAAGTTCTCAGAGGAAAAATTCGCGATCACAAAGTAAAGGTGGTGACGAAGAGTGAACCCAATTAACATTTTTCAAATGATGAAAGCTGGCCCACAACAGTTTGTACAACAGATGATGGGAAATAATCAGATTATGAGTAATCCTATGATGAAAAATACTATCAATATGGCACAACAAGGCAACGTACAGGGTATAGAGCAAATGGCGAGAAATTTGTGCAAAGAAAAGGGATTAAATGCGGACGATGTATTTAATCAGATAAAAAGTAGATTTGGTAATTAGTAGCATATTAGATGTCTTTGCAAATTACCTAGGTGACATCTTTATGAATATATTTTCAGGAGGTAACAATATGTTTTCAAACTCAAATTGTGCCAGCGTACCATTAGTAGCTAACATTGACGGCAACGGCAATAACAGCGGATGGGCTGATGGTGGATGGCTTTGGATAATCGTTGTATTTGCCTTGCTCTTTGGATGGGGCAATGGTGGATTTGGCGGTTTTGGTGGCAACAATGGCGGTGGCTATGTTGCGACAGCAGCTACACAGGCTGATATTCAGAGAGGATTTGATAATTCAGCAGTTATCAGCAAGTTAGACGGCATTTCTAACGGACTTTGTGACGGCTTTTATGCCATGAACAACAGCATGCTTACTGGTTTTAACGGCATTAACACAAATATCATGCAGACAGGCTATGGCATACAACAGGCGATCAACGCTGACACTGTAGCTGGTATGCAGAACACAAATGCTATTCAGGCAACCCTTAACAACATGGCTGCTCAGAATGCCGCTTGTTGCTGTGAGACAAGACAGGCTATCGAGAACAGCACGAGAAGCATCCTTGATTTCCTGACTCAGGACAAGATAGCCACATTGCAGGCAGAAAACAATAGCTTAAGGCTCGCCGCATCACAGGATAGACAGAATGCACTTCTGACTACTGCAATGACAGCACAAACACAGCAGATTGTCAACTCTGTAAATCCTACAGCTATTCCAGCTTATGTTGTGCCTAATCCTAATGCTTATGCTTATGGATGTGGTTGCAATGCAGGCTGTGGCTGCTAAAAGTAGCAGCTACGTAAAAACGAATAATTGAGTATCTTAATTGAGTTGAACTCGATTTTAACCGATCTAACCGGTTTCAACCGATTGAACATGATTATGTCTGCTATGCAGTATTACTTTTTAACCCAAGGGCAGACTGAAATATGTTTGCCCTTATTTTGTGAAAGAGAGGTAAAGACAATGGAGATAACAGGAATTGCATTACAAACAGTTGCTGCCGGAGAAGATGTTGCATTTACAGAAACACCGGTATGCGGTAGCAAATGTATAGTTCACAGACAAGGAAGTGGAATTATAAAACTAAGAGGTATTACAAATCAGTGCAAGGCAAGATTTTTAGTATCGTATTCCGGTAATATCCAGATACCAACAGGCGGTACAGTTGAAGCTATCTCACTTGCTATTGCAGTAGATGGAGAGCCTTTGCAGTCAACACGAATGATTGTAACCCCAGCCGCAGTCGAGAATTTCTTTAATGTGTCGGCACAGGCTTATATTGATGTGCCTTGCGGTTGTTGCAGTACAGTAGCGGTGCAGAATACATCGGCACAGGCTATTGAAGTGCAGAATAGTAACTTAATCGCAGTAAGGGAGGCTTGATGATATGCATAAATGGGCTAAACAGATTATGGAATGTGTCAAGGCGAAAGTTGAAGCAATCGGATTAGATAATTTTGAGGGGCAGAACCTTGACGATTTAAAGGATTTTACAGAAATAGCGAAGAACATAGCTTGCTTTGACAAGGATTACAGAATTGTTGAAGCTATGGAAAAATCAGAAGATAATGAGGACATTATGCGTATGGTTGAACAGTACGAAGATTATCCAGATAGAAGATTCTATGATAACTACCGCTATGCTAATGGCAGATTTGCGCCGAAAGGCAGAGGAACAAGGCGCGGTTATATAGAGCCGCTTTATTTTCATCAAATGCCAGGCGATTACAGGACATGGGAAGATAAGCCAATGCAGGAAAGAATGAGAGACCTTGATCGCATGAGTGGTAGAATGCACTATACAGAGCCAACGACTGCTACAAGAGACAGCAGAGAAGGCAAAAGTGGCATGATGAGGAGATCATACATCGAGGCTAAAGAAATGCATAAGGATAAAGACACAACTATGCAGGAACTTGAGAAGTACCTCAAAGGAGTTAGTGAGGACATTACAGATGTGATCGGCAACATGACCCCGGAAGAGCGGTCGATGCTCAAATCAAAAATGTCTACACTTGTAACAAAACTGTAACAATTACACATGATGTATATAAGCGTGAGGGAGTGCAAAGTCGCTCTCTTGCGTTTTAAGGGGGCATATAGATTGAATTTTGAATTAAATAGTATTCAATGGCAAATTGTATGGGTAGACAATAAAAACTCGTTATTGAGCCGTACAGATGGCTCTATGAGCGTGGGAGTAACAGACATGAATACCCACTGCATATATTTGGCTAAAAGTTTGCATGGGGCATTTCTACGTAAAGTGATTATACATGAACTATGTCATTGCGTTTGCATGTCATATAACATATATATGCCGATAGAACAGGAAGAGATGCTGTGTGACTTTGTTGCTACATACGGCGACCAAGTATTTGATATTGTTGATATATTAACAGGATGTATGGGAGATAGAATGTATGGATAACATAGATAAGATATTAAAGTATATAAGACGAACTAACCCAGAAATGACCAGGAAAAAGCTGATAGAAGAGTTGGGGCAATCGCACTATCTTGCCAAAGCTCTTGTTATTGTATCAAATCAAAAATAAAAATTAATTTTTCAAAAATTCTTATAAAAAAATATTCGGATTAATGTATACCCCCCCTATCAAATAATTCTGAAAATTTCGGACGGTCAAAAAATTTTTTCTCGGCTTTTCCTCAATTTCATGCGAGTTTTGTTTGGATTTTTGAACAGAATCGAAACACTTCAACGTGGCAAAGTAAAATATAACCAAAATCGGGATCAGCCACACGGCGAAAGAATACCGCCGACAGGCTTATAATATGCCATTGTCTCCGCGATAGTTTTTTGTTTACTGCTTTGCGTGTCGCTGTTAATAGATTTACACGTCCATACATTCAAAAAGCCTTAAAACGCAAATAAACGCGTTGTTATCTTTGCTCATACAACAGCAATATAAACCGAGCGAGATCCACCACCAAAAAACGGCAGCAGACAGGCGCAATTAATAAACCGCCATAAAAAATATAATTGTATAGAATTACACAAACAATTCACACAATTAGATATAAATATATAGTTAATAAGGCTATACATGAACAGCATAGCACACAAGCACCAGCATAGCAATATTATATTATCAAAGATCAGGAAGCCACCCGGCTGGAATCGAACCAGCCACAACCACCAGCGACGGCAAAAGGGCGCACATGCGCCCTCTGTTTTTTTTAAAAATAGGATTTTTCATAGCAAACATTTTTTAAATAAATAATTTTTTGTTCAATGCCACCACCCAAACCCATGGCATATAAGGCCACATTATACGGAACGGCGTCCAATAATTTTTCATATTGCTGAGATTTGGGCATAGAATCTAACCAGCCTTCCCATTCCTCGCACTGCTCATGTGCGCAATGTTTTATTTTCTCAAGGTCATCAGCCGGAATATATGACTGCGGGTTTACATACCAAGTGATTTTCCCACATCTCGCAATGTGTGCAACCTGTTTAATCCCCACTTTCACGCACCGCGCTATTACAAACCGTAACACCATTACCTAAGCAACACATAAACAATTCAAATTTTTTCATATTTTTAACCTCCGTTTATTTTTGTCCCCTTATTGGGTAACAGCAAGGGGCGGAATCGAACCGCCCGAAATTCCTTTAATTCTTGCCGATTTTATGAGAATGCTCGGCGGGCTATCTCGTCTAATATTTTCTTTTTGTTCTCAACTGTTGGAGCAAGACGCCAACCCGGAACAACAACATAATTAACACATTTAACGCCGTTTATGTTCCTTTCCTGTCTCTCTACCTGCGGGTTAAGATCCATTGCACCAGTATAAACGCCCTCGCCGTCCAGCCTTGTAACATCAACGGCGATATATTCCGCCTTTCCTCTGCGTCCTCTTAACAGCTCAACAATTATCTTGTTGCCGTTCTTGTCCAGATCAGTAAAAGTTATTACCTCTCTGTAAATTTTGCCGTCGTGCTGCGCTCTTATTTCCTCTGTGTAGTTTCTCATGTTGTTACCTCCTGTTTTATTGCGCCCTGTCTCATCGGTGCAGGTGGGGCAGTTCCTGCAGACCGCCGGGGCGGCGGTTTCGACTATTTTCTTGAATAAAATTCTTTCGATGCATCACTTGACCAGTTCGGCATAATGTTTTTAAAATCTTCGCCATAGATGAATTTTAATGCTTCGCAAAAAGTTTCATACCGGGCTTTTTCAGTGCTTTCAAAAATGCTTTTTTCAAACGAATCATTTTCTAAACAATTCATGTATAAATCTTTATAGTATTCTTTGCATTCGCTTAAATTTTTCATATTTTCCCTTTCTGGTCTGCCATTATCAGAACCTATAATTTATTTGTTTTCTATGTCATTATATTAAACCAAATATAGTTTAATGTCAATATATGAATTAAACTTTTTTTAGATTATTTTATTGACTTAGAATATACAAATTTATATAATTACCATAAGGAGGTTTTAACTATGCTTAAATATAAAATAGATGTGATTGAGACACTAAAAGAAGCTGGGTATAATAGCACAAACATATTAAAAAATCGAATAATAAGCCAATCAGCAATGCAAAAATTTAGAAATGGAGAAATGGTTGGCATCAAAACATTAGAGCAGTTGTGTAAATTGCTTGATATGCAACCTGGGAATATTATAAAATATGTAGATGATAAAATAAACCAAAAATGATTTAGCTATATCTTGAAATAAAACCATTTACGGTTTATAATATAGTCATAATTGATATTGAAAGGTGGCTATATTATGGGAGAGTTATATAATTCAACGGATTTGACCGGTAAGAAGTTTGAAAAGCTGGTTGTCTTGCGTGCTGGTTCGAGAGCATCGAATGGTGCTATAAAATGGGTCTGTAAATGCGATTGTGGAAGAATAAAAGAAATAAGGGGTGATAGATTAAAGAACGGAGAAACTAAAAGTTGCGGTTGTACTGCTAAAATCAAAAATGATTTGACGGGTAAGAAAATAAATATGCTTACCGTGATAAAAAGAGTTGGAAGCAATATAATTGCAGGTGGGTTGATATGAAGACGCAAGCAAATAATAAGAGAAACACAAAGAAAAAACCGGAATAAATCCGGTTTTTATTATACGTCAGAGCCGGGAGACCATCCCCGGCTGACGCTCCGAAAGTTGGAGCGTTTCGGCTAAAATTTGAACATGTCCGCCGGTGCAAGAATTGAACCGCCGGCGCACTTGGCATATATGAGACATTCGCCGCCTTTTTTTAATGACATGTAAAATTCACATGCCACGGCGTTTTCCGGATCGCCGGGGCCATATATAATCGGATCGCCGGGATCACATTCTTTTTTTATTCTTTGCGCGATCTGCTCCGGTGTTGCCTCGGCTGCTTTGTAGCAGTCTAACATAATGTTATATGTTGTCTTGCTGATCTGCTCCCATTTCGGGGCACATCCTGTTGGTGTGTTGTGATAATATCTCATGTTTTTATACCTCCTTAACAATGAAATCTGCCTGGGCTTTCTTTGCCTGATCTGGCGTCATTCTTACAGTTCCTATATAGTTCCTTGTTGTCTTGTCCTTAATTGTGTAGTTTCTCATCTTTTTTATCTCCTTTGTATTTTCTGCCTTGCTATCCACCAGGCACCGGCGGCAAGCTCTTGCAAGTCGTCAATGTCTGTCATGTGGAATTGTCAAGGTGTTTTATGTTCCTTTCGATAGTTCAATAATACTCTAATATTAGAATATTGTCAACACTTTTTTATTCTATTTTTAGAATATTTTTTGCTTGACTTTTGATGTTGCTATATATATAGTAGATACATACTCAGCCGGGTAGAATTACTATATATAAGGAGGTGCGCAGATTGATAAAATACAAAGTAGATATATTTAAACTGTTAAAGGATCGCGGATATAATCAAACGAGAATTCAAAAAGAAAGATTGCTACCAGCGCAGACGGCGCAGAACATTAAAGCCGGTAAGAGCATCACTCTTGATACTCTTAACAAAATATGTGTGATGTGCAAATGTCAACCGGGGGATCTGGTGGAGGTGATCCCGTCAGATGAAGAAAAATTAAAATATTACTAAAAACATGTTGACATTATTCTATTATTAGAGTAATATATAGCTAACAGATAAAGCAAAGGACAACCGCCAGAGGCGGAGAAAGAGAGGAACAAAAATGAGAATCGAAGGAATAGGAGTTATAAGCAAAAATAAAGCACTGTCAATATTGACAAAAGAAGGCCGCGAGGCGGTAAAATCCGGGGAGATCACAATTGATGAGCTTGGCGAAATGTACAAGCTGGAGCTTGTGAAGAAAAATTCAAAAGTTGGAAATATGGGCGATACATTCCGGGAATCATATAAATGGATACCGGAAGAGTTAAAAAAGCAGCTAGCGCCGGAACAGTTAGGGGATCTTGTAGATAGCTTTTACAGCTGTTACAGTGCCGGTAAAATGGCAAAATAATATAGCGAGCTTATACCCGCTATATTAAAAACGTTATTGTTTCAATCCGTGACCGCTGGAGTTGCTAGCGGTCCATCATATCAAGCAACCATGATATGAGACTATTATATAATAATATATGATACTGAGGAGGTCAAGGAAAATGAAGATTGATTATGAATTTAACACTATTGACGGTGTTTATTACAGAAATGAACAAATAGCACAAGTCGAAAAGGGGTTTGCACACGGACTGACAGAAGATCAGATAAAAATATATGTCAATCCAAATTTTAGTGAATTGGATATGAAAATAATAAGAAAGGCAATAGAACATAATTTCACAGACAAAGAAGTGGAATTAGTAGCCTCTTGGAGTGATCTATACTTCAAGAGAAAGGAGATATACAAGGCAATATTGCACAAAATATGCCCGGAAGGCGTAAAACTAATAGCCGAGGGAATGTTTGATGGTCTTGAAGCGAAAGAGATAAGAAAAGGCTTTGAACATGGATTAGCACTTGAGCAGGTGTTAATATATGCGTGGCCGGATTATCCAGAACACCGCATGTTTTCAAAGTATACAGACTTTGTGATGAAGGAAATTCGCAAAGCGTTAGAGGCGGGTTGTGATGCGGAATATGTGAAAGAATGTGCTAAGCTACCATATCCCGATATGGTAAAAAAACTTAGAGGAACAGAGAAATAAAAGAAAGGACGCCCAAGGGGCGGAGAAAGAGAGGAAAAAAGATGGAAAATAAAGACATAAAAATAATAATGGCTGCCAATAAGACAAAAAGAGAAGCAGAAGAATATTTAAAGCGTGGCGCCGCAGTTTACGAGTATGAGGACTATTTAAAGCACTTTGACGAGTACGCCGGAGAGCTAGAGGAAGAATATAAACAGCAGTTGAAACATGAAGTGGAGACTTCGGACGATGGGCCGCTTGCAAACTGGGATATGGATTTAGTCACTTTTGAGGGTAATAGATACGTGATAGAGTATATTTTATAAGCAAAGGAGAATAAACAATGGTAACAATTAAAAAGGTAAATGAGCAGTTAGAAAAAAAGAATAATGTAAACAAAGTTTGGATAAAAGAAAATGGTGATCTTGTAATACATACAAGCGGCGCGGCTATGCCGGCAGGAATATATAATAACCCGGGCGATTATTGCGAGGTCACGGACGTCTATTTTGATTGGACATCTGGAGCAGATGGAAAATACAACACGGCTAGAATTATGGCTAGTGCCGCTAATGATTTTTACAACAAGTAAAAACTTTGTCGAACTTTGTCACACGGTTATTATTGATATAATAGCCGTGTTTTTTTATGCTTATTATATCAATTCTGGAGGTGTAAAAAGTGTTAGAACGTGGTTATTGTTATAAGTTAAATATAAAGAGCCGTCAAACAATGATAAAGGAGTATAACAGGGCAGCACAGAAAAGTGGATTGCCTCCGGCGTCTATGTGTGATGTGTTCGCAATTTTTGAAGAGGAAAACAACCGGGCGCGCTGCGTGCTGGATTTGGGGCCTTATGCGCATGTATGCGCTAGCGTTTGCATAGATCAGCTTGAGCAGCACAAAGCCGGGCGGCAGAATGACGGGAGCTGGAACTATCCAACATTGTTCGATCTGGCAGATCAAGAGGCAATAAATGAATATAACAAAATGTGGGATCAGGTCGCAAACTGGCCATAAAAATCAGCATTGACAAATCAATAAAACAATGGTATATGTTTTATTGATGTTTTTTATTCATATCTAAACACTAAAGAGGTATTAACCGCATAGAGTATATTTAACTGTATTCTATGCGGTTTTGTTGTATATGTATATATAAAATATATAGCTAGAGAGGAGGCGGAGACATGGAGAATAGTCAGGAGGTAGAAATATTTGACAATGAGATAGATATGTACTTACAAGAGTTCTGCGACATTCACAAGCCGCCTATTGATGATCTCACAAACTGTCCACAGAATTTGTGGTCTGGTGCTATGATGTATATATATAGACGTATGTTCAAGGGTACAGATAGATTGTTGAATAATAATAATATATATATGTCTAAGGGTGCTATATATTCTAACATGTATGATTATAATAAATGTTTAGATATATGCGAGTATTATATATATATTTGTGGTTTATATAATAAAGTGCCATCAATAATAGACTATTGCCACTTGACAGGTATTGACAATGACACAATAACGGAGTGGGGAAAGGATAAGCCAAGCCACCCGCGGACAAGAATTTACAAAAAATTGCGCGGTTTTCGTGAGAATTGTCTGACAAATCGACTAATTGACACAAAACAGGCGGTTGGCTTAATTGCGATACAAAATAGGGAATACGGCTGGAACGATGCCGGCGGAGCTACTGCCGGAGGTGCCACAATCGCACTAACTGCCTCAGATGTGCGCAAATTGTTAGAGTCAAATTGTGCCAAACTTCCAGACAATTCAGCACAGGCGGAGGCTATAGAGGTTGACTGCACCATGTCAAATTGTACGAACAATTCAAACAATTTAGGACAGGCTGAAAACGTAGGAAATAAGGCACTTTTTGACGGCAACAACACGGAATAAATACATAACTGTGCGTGAAACGTGGGTTTTGCGAATAGATACAAAGGCATAAGCGACATAATAGTAAATTGTGCGAACAATTAAAACAATATTGGCACTTAGACAAAATGAGTGCTAGAAAAGAACGCTGGAGGGGGTGGGGGTGTGACAGGATCCTAGGAGAGCCCCTACTAAGCCCCCCAAATATTTTTAAAATAAAAAAGGCCTTATCAGCCACATATAAATATATCAAGTATAAATCTACACATAACGACAAAACAAATAAACATAGGGTTGATGAGAATATATGATTGATATACCTGTTATAGACATGTGTAAAACAGGCCAAAACATAGTACATTATCGAAAACAACAAGGACTAAGTGTTAAGGATTTACAAAACATACTTAGATTTACAAATCCAAATGCGATATACAAGTGGCAAAAAGGAAGATCAATACCTACAGTTGACAATCTGATAATTTTGTCAGCACTGTTTAAAGTCCCAATAGAAGATATAATCGCAATTCAGAAAAAAATATAGACAAAATCTAAACAATATGTGTATAATGCATACATAACAGTTATCTATCGGTCAGATAGATATTCTTTAATCACATCAGACAAAACTATAAAATCCCCAAAAGGAACAAAATGAACGGAATTGAATATCAAATGGCTGCCATGCGTACAAATGATGGCAGGAATAGAGATAGACTTCTTAATGCTGTTTCAACAACAAATGGAATAGACGTTGCTGAACTGCTTAATGGCGTTATAGGTCTTACAGGCGAATTGGGAGAAGTTGCTGATCTTGTTAAAAAGGGCATATTTCATGAAAAAGGCATAGACATAGACCACTTGAAGAAAGAATGCGGCGATGTAATGTGGTATGTTGCCATGATCTGTGATGCAAGCGGTTTCACCCTTGATGATGTTATGCAGACGAACAAGGAAAAACTTGAAAACAGATATCCGGATGGATTTGACACTTGGAGAGCCAACCACAAACAGGAGGGTGACATATGATAGAACTTATAATTTTGCTTTGGATTGCAATAAAACTTAATGCCCCTGTTTGGATATATATTTTGTTGGGTACAGTCGCTTTAATTAAGGCTGTGGCGTTTGGGATAAATCTCAGCAAGAATAACTAGACATTGGGAGGTAATCACTATGGCGAAAGATAAATGCAGCAATTGTGAATACTGCATAACAGAAGATGGTGATAAGGTTTGTAACAATCAGAATAGCGAATATTATTCAGATTATGTTGAACCTGGACATGTATGTTTGGATTATGAGGGCAAAAACAATGAGTGTGACTGATGATATTCTGAAAACTGACTACAGTTTACAATTTGATGAAAAACGCAAGGCTTTAGTGGTTCAAAGTCATTATAAGTATGGCAGAGCCGGGAGAAATTTTGCTACAGGCAACGTTGACGCAATAGGCAGCCTTGAAAAATGCCTTGCAAAGTTTAAAGAGACAGGAAATACGGAATATCTTCTTGATGTTGCCAATTATGCTATGTTCAGATACATGTGGCCGCAAAGTGGAGAATACTTTAAACATACCGACAGTGATGAATCAGCCGGAATAGTCGGTATGAGTGTTAATGAAATGGAGAAATACAGATAGGGTTATCGCCAAGTGGTAAGGCACAGGACTTTGACTCCTGCATCCGTGGGTTCAAATCCCACTAGCCCCGCTACTGAGTATAGGCAGTTGTTGCAAGTAGCCTTTCCACCTATACAGTCCACCATGACTAACCATGGGAGCCTTGAGACCATACAAGGCGAATATGAATGATTAGCTCAGCTGGGAGAGCAATAGACTTTTAATCTATGGGCCATGGGTTCGAGTCCCATATCGTTCATGTGGTTAAGGTTTTCAAATTCTTTTACCTTGACCGGACAAATGTTTGTTTCATTTGTGCTCCTTTCACTCACTAGCGGAATGCTGAATAAAGGACCATCACCAGGTCCGGTGAGTGTTTTGTGAAAATCAGCCTACAGAATGCCAACTGTAGCCGTATAGGCGGTCGAATACTCCTCCCAGAGTAAATAATCACAAGCCCCGGCATGCGGCTATATAGTATGCCGTATGTATAATGACGCGGAGTAGAGCAGTCTGGCAGCTCGCTAGCCTCATAAGCTAGAGGTCATGGGTTCAAATCCCATCTCTGCCATTTGTTAGTCAAAGTTAAGCTCTTTCTAAGCATTGGGTCTATGGCTTGGCTGACAATCTTGAAATGCATTAACAAGGTTTGAACAGCATAGTGCGAGATTGGTTCAATTCCAATTAATGGTTAATAGTGTCAAAAGGCTAGAAAGCGTGAGACATTATGTAGGTTCGATTCCTATGCTTGGTGCGAGTAAGGTGCAAGTCCTTATGTTCAAATTTGCTGAAACAATAGTCAAGTGGTAAAGACACTGCTCTTTCACGGCGGTGACGAGGGTTCGACTCCCTCTTGTTCCATTACAAAAAAGAGATTCATGGTGTGAGGTGAAGCATGGCTGGTGGTGTACATAGATGTAATCCGGATAAGTTTTCAGAGGCAGTAGCAGAATATATGGCTGGCAGAGTTACACAGGCTAAAGCTGCGCAGATAGCCGGAATGAGTACTCCGACCTTTTTGAAATACCTCAATATGCTATTTAGCGGAAAACCATTTCCAGACACATTGTTTGTTTTTGAAGATAAAGGAAAAGTCAATGAAAGTAATAATGACGGTGGACAATCGTAAACAAGAATACACAGAAGAGCACTTTAGACGTGGCAATCCTGAAAAAGATGGCAATTATATTGTAATATCACGCACAGGTGCTATTTGCCGTGATAACTACAGTAGCGATAGTGGATGGCAAAAGTCGGAAAATGATGGAACTGTGGAGTATTTGCCACAATCATGGGAGAGATTTAATGAAACATGAAAAAGAATGGCACACTTGCGACAGGTGCGGAAAAGAAATAACCACAGAAACGATGGGGATAATAAATTTTTCTGAATATGGCACATCCCCCAATGAAATTCCGTCCTTTGGCCTTGATGATGAAAGAGGGAATATTATAATTTGCGCTTTTGAACATGTAAATAAAAAGTATGAATTATGTTCAAAATGTGAGGAGAATTTTGAGAGGTTTATGAAGAATGAAAACACTAATTGATTTTGTTAAAAATTTAAAAACATTTTATCAATTTTACAGAGATTATGAATACGATGGCAATGATTGTCGATTTATAATTGAGAACTATCAAGAAGTTTTATGCAACCGTACAAAGACGATGAGCAAACCTACATATTATGCAAAAAGTGTTATTGCTCAAATGGATAGGTGGTATGAAGATAGTTGGAAACCCGTGTACAAATGCTCACCGATAGGTAAGAATGCGAAGAAGTTAGATCCTGATTTATTAGGACTTGATTTTTATATGTTTCCGGCCGATAAATAGAATCGGTCGCTACCCTAGAAAAATTATAGGCAGAGGCCATAGCACCTCTGCTTTTTAGCGAGGTGCTATTTTTTATGTCTGAATTACAGAATTTGATTAAGGATTGCGAAAAATACATAGATGTCCGGGGCATAGATGAAACAATTATCAATGCCTATCTTGATACTTGCCAACTAGCCAAAAATGATAGTGATATCACTACAATGCTCGAATGCACAGCAAGATCGAAGACAATCGTAAATCAATTTTGTTTGAGACAATTCGGAATGGATATATGGGAAATAGAGAAATTCGCCCAGGCAAACAAGACAGAGATAGAGCTTGTCAATCAATATTATCAAATTCTGAAACTTGAATCTTATGATAAATTTGAAAGCTTTATTTTTTACATGGAGAAGAATAGAGCTTGGCAGAAGAGATTTTATCAGCCTAGGCGAAAAACCTTAAATGTTGTTGCACAAGATTTGGAAGATTTGGAGCAGCGCAAAATCAAGTTCTATGGCTTGTCTATGCCGTCCCGTGTTGGAAAGAGTACAATTTGTATTTTTTTTCTTGCGTGGATTATGCTACGTAGACCAAATAGCCATTCAGCAATGGGTGGACATTCAGGAATACTTGCTAAGGGATTTTACAAAGAACTTATGAATCTTGTATCAACGCCTGAGTATACATTTGGAGAATTGTTTGGTTATTATCACCCAAAATACAAATCAGTTGTTACGGATAAAAGTGCGGATGAATTTACGATTACGCTTGGTGATCCGGACAGATTTGCAACAATTACTTGTAGAGGTATTGATGGCACATGGACAGGTGCCGTTGATGTATCAGCGGACGGATATCTGTATGTCGATGACCTTGTGCGTGATCGTGAACATTCTCTGTCGCCTACACGTATGGAGAATACCTATCAGGAATACCTTAACAAAATGGTAGACCGTAAAAACGACGGTGCAAGAGAATTGATGGTTGGTACCCTTTGGAATGTCCTAGACCCACTGGAACGTCTCAGAAAACAATATGAAAAAGACCCTCAATATAGATTCAGGCAAATACCGGCACTTAATGAGAATGACGAAAGTAATTTCAACTATGAAATAAACGGATTTTCCACGGAATACTATAGGGATATGCGAGACAAGCTGGATAACGCTGAATGGATGGCTAAGTTTATGCAAAAGCCTTACGTCCGTGAGGGATTGCTATTTCCAACAGAGAATCTTAGATATTTTAACGGAGTTTTGCCAGACGGAGATTGTAGGTACATCGGTGTTACAGATATAGCCTGGGGTGGTGGCGATAGCTTATCAATGCCTATTGGCGTTGAATATGACAACGGTGATGTGTATATCATAGGTTGGGTGTTTAATAAGGGCACAAAAGAGGTTACAGTGCCACTTGTTGTAGGCCGAATTATTGAAAATGGAATAAGGCAAACTAGATTTGAGGGTAATGTTGGTGGCGATCTTTACTGCCAATATGTAGATGAAAAACTGCAAGAACAGGGCTATAAATGTTCATGCTCAAGTCGCAAAGCACCAAACAAAGTTGAAAAGTTAGCAAAGATAATAGCTTATTCCGGCGATGTAAAACGTAAATTTATATTTTTGGACACACATAGAAGAACCCAAGAGCAGATGCAAAAAGATGCAGAACTTGGAATAAAGAGGTATTACAGAGATGACGAATATCAAGCTGCCATGGATGAGCTGACAATGTTTGTTAGCATTGGTGGCAATGAGCATGATGATGCAGCAGACGGAATCACTCAGTTGGAAATGTTTATCGAAAATCCAGAAAATACAGCAGTAGCAGAGGCAACATTAAATCCATTTAGGAGGTATTGATTAGTGGAAACAAAGGAATACTTGCAACAAATAGGCAGATATGACCGACTTATCAATAATAAGCTAGTGGAGCTTGCACAGTACAGATCTATGGCTTGTAGCGTATCAGCAGTCAAAAATGATGAAAGAGTGCAGTCATCACCTAGCTATGACACCATGGACAAGATTGTGTCCAAAATTGAGCAAATGGAAAATGAAATAGATATGCTTGTTGATAGATACATTGACAACAAACGAATAATTATATCCCAGATAGATAGTATGTCTGACGAAATGACTTATCAGATATTATTCTCAAGATACGTTGAGCAAAAGACTTTTGAAAAAATGGCAATAGAGATGAACTATTGTTACAAGCAAATCATACGAAGACATGGTAAAGCATTACAGGAATTTGAGAAAAAATGGGGAAACACATATAAGTAGTCCTTAAATGTCCTAGAATGTCCCATAAAACATATTATATAATATATCATGAACAAGTTGATTGATGAACACTTTGTTTTTTCTCATACTTTTTCAAACCTCATAAACCCTTTGGAGGCACCAGTAGCTTTACTGGTGCTTTTTTAATGTAAAAGGAGGTACAAACAATGAACGGAATAGATATTAGTGCCTGGCAAGGCGATGAAAATATAGATTTAAGCAAAGTTCCTTTTGATTTTTGCATTGTCAAAGCAACTGAGGGAACAAGCTATAAGAACAGATACTTTACAAGTCACTGTAACAAAGTCCTGAGCAAGAAAAAACTGTTAGGTGCGTATCATTACGCCAACGGCGGTGACGTACAGAAAGAGGCTGACTACTTCCTTGCATATGTCAAGAAGTATATTGGCAAAGCCGTTCTTGTGCTTGACTGGGAGGCAAAGAATAACCCTCTGTTTGGTGTCAAAGATTTGGAATGGTGCTTACAGTGGTGCAGCTACGTACAGAAAAAGACCGGCATCAAACCGCTTATCTACATCCAGAAGAGTGCTATGAACGCCGTAAAAAAGGCTGGATATGGCCTGTGGGTGGCTCAGTACCCAGACTATGTTGAGACTGGATACCAGGAGCATCCATGGAACGAGGGAGCTTATAACTGTCTTATCCGTCAGTACACATCTGTCGGAAAGCTCTCAGGTTACAGCGGCAGCCTTGATCTCAACAAGGCATATATCAGCGCTGCAAGCTGGAATAAGCTGGCAGGCAGAAGAGCCGTATCCGTACTTGCAAAGCCGACAGCCGGCAAGAAGAGCATCAATACCATTGCAAAGGAAGTCCTTGTGGGCAAGTGGGGCAACGGTGCTGATCGCAAGAGCAGATTGACAAAGGCTGGATATGATTATGCAAAGGTACAGGCAGCAGTAAACAAGCTCGTCAAGACATCACAGATGACACAGAATAAGATCATCAATGCAGTTGCACATGAGGTCATTGCTGGTCGCTGGGGCAACGGACAGGAACGTATCGATAGGCTTAAGGCAGCAGGATATGATCCTGATAAGATTCAAAAGAGAGTAAATGAACTCATGAAGTAGGAGTTAACATGAACAGATTACATTTGCAAGACCTTGTAAGAGGCCACTATGGTAGAAAAATAGCATATACCAATGTAGACACCATTACACCGGATAATATTGTGAATGTAGTCGGTGAGTGCATAGGAGTATTTAACTGGAATAAGCCAATTATAAAGTATTTATGGAATTATTACAAAGGCGACCAACCAATAAGATACAGAATTAAAGTAATTCGTGACGATGTAATTAATTACATCGTAGAAAATCATGCATATGAAATTGTGCAATTCAAAGTTGGACAAACTTACGGAGAACCGGTACAGTATATCAGCCGTAAAGATGATGATGCAATCAATAATGCGGTTGACGATCTGAATGATTACATGGTAGACGCTTGTAAGCAAGATAAGGACATAAAGGCTGGCGAATGGCAATCTGCCACTGGTACAGCATTTAAAGCTATCCAGTTTAACCCAAACGGTGATGTGCCGTTTAGGATTGTTACACCTTGTCCACTCAATACCTTTATCATATACAACAGTAACACCGAAGAACCGATGATTGCCGTCACAGAACTTAAGGACAGTGATGGCAAGTGGTATAAGCAGTGTTACACAGCCACACATGAGTGCAAAATTTATAATAGCACGGTGACAGACTGGAAATTACACGCTTATGGAGATATACCGATTGTTGAGTATCCTAATAATCACGAAAGAATAAGCGATATTGAGCTTGTTATAGATATGCTTGATGCAATCAACAATATGCAATCTAACAGAATGGATAGCATAGAACAGTTTGTACAGTCGTGGATTAAGTTTGTTAATTGTGACGTTGACAAGGACAAGTTTAAAGCCATGAAAGAAATGGGTGCCTTGGTTGTTAAGTCAACTAACGGTGTCAACAACGCTGATGTAGATGTTATGTCGCAAGAACTTAATCAATCTCAGACTCAGGTTGCCAAGGACGACTTATGGGATAATGTTCAGACAATTCTTGCAATCCCAACTAAGCAAGGTAACACAGGCGGAGATACGCAAGGAGCTGTCGAGTTAAGAAATGGCTGGGATTTTAGCAAGACACGAACAAAGTTGAAAGACCCGCTTGTTGCAACATCGGAAAAACGGCTTGCTAAACTTGCGCTTAATGCAATCAGACTGTATGCAGAAGATTTAAAGCTGACGGTTAGAGATTTTTCAGTGCAGATAAACCATAGCCCACAGGACAATATGTACACCAAAGCTCAGACTCTGGTTGTTCTACTGCAGGCTGGAATACATCCGCTTGTCGCAATCAAGACTGTTGGATTGTGGGGAGATGCAGAAAAAACATTTTTGCTGTCCAAGAAATATTTGGATAAGTTATATCTAACTATAGATAATGCAGAGCAGCAAGAACAAAAAGCACAAGAGATAATAGATAATCTTGGCAACGGAGGTAATAACAATGGTGACTAGATATACAGTAGTCCAAGACGGACAAGTGTATGAACCGGGCGATGATGTACCTGATATGGGTAGCATTACCGCATTAGAGTCTAAAGGAAATTACAGAGAATACAACGCTTTGTCTAAGGATATAGATAAGCTACCAACATATGTGTCATTTGGTAGTTCGTGCTACATGATAGATACAACAGACTTATATAAGTTTGATGGCGAGAGTTGGATAAAACAAGAATAGAGAGGTGCGCACATGAATGCAGAGGAAGTATACGCATTACTCAATAAGAAAATTAAAAAGGGCGGTATCACCGATGACCAGATAAGACAGATTGTGGAGCAGCATTTTGAGGAGAACCCTGTTCAGGTTATAACTGATAATACCCTTTCAGTTGCCGGCACGCCGGCTGATGCATTAGCAACAGGAAGCGCTGTTGATTCACTAAAGGAAGACTTAGGTGATTTCTTTACTAAAACAGAATCCGTGAATAAATTCGATAAATTTTCGGTGGAAGAAAACGCTTTCTACAAAAATGTAAATGGAACGGTGACAAAATCAAGTATGACTGGATATGTGGCTTTTTTACTTCCGGTCAAAGGTGGAAAAACATACACAGTGAGTGGCACATCATATTCTGTATTGACTGTTGGTAATAATATGGAATATCTGGGGTACGCATGGAAATCTGGAGAAACAACATTTAATACGGATTTAGTAAGGCGAAAAACAGAATTAAAATATTTGGCTATATCGTTTAGAACGTCGTCATATCCTGTTGATACATACATGGCAGTTGAAAGTGATGTACTTCCAGAAGAGTACATACCTTATAGTGTACGAAAAGAGATAAACAAAGATGTCGAGATTGATTATTCACAAATCGTAGATGTCCCTCATAATGAGCCACAAATATACCATGTCGGTGTTGGCAAGGATTATACTTCATTTACAGAGTGTATTAAATCGTTATCGGAAAATGTGGCAAGCAAGATTGTGTATGTAGATAGTGGAATATATGATATTTTTGAAGAAATAGGTGGCTCAGAATATGCGTTATCAATTCCAGAATCATCAGAGGATTTGTGGAGAAATTATAATACTATTATACCTCCAAATACCAAAATTATAGGAATTGGAGAGGTTGTTTTCAATTTTCTTCCAACTCCAGAGCAAATGACACCAACAAGTGCAAGATATCTTTCACCGCTAAATGTTTCTGGAAATGTTGAAATTGAAAACATAACAATAAACGCTGATAATTGCAGATATTGCATTCATGATGAAACAAGCGGAATTGCTGAATTTACAGGAAGCACACATAAATATAGAAATGTGCACCTTAATAAAAAGAGAACTGCTATGGGAATAGATTGTGCTTTTGGGTGTGGGTTTAATGCGTCTGAAGTTTTTGAATTTGACGGATGTGTTTTCGAGTCAAACGATAGAGCTATTAGTTTTCATAACCGTACATCTGACAATGATGGGACAATCATTACAATAAAAAATAGTGCATTTATCACTAAAAAAGATGGTACACAAAGGTCGTTGCGGTTTGGAAATGTAAACAGCAAGCAAGCGCATATACTTGTTAATATATTTAACACATATATTAATGGACTTATAACAATACAAAATGAATCATCAGAAAAACCAAACGCGTTCGATATCTCTCTTTTTAATTGTGGTGAAAAAAAAGTTATTGTCGAATGTGCTATAAATATTTATATTCCGAAGATATACAATTTTAGTTAATTAAATCGTGCTTTTTTACTTGAATTGTTGAAACAGGCTTGACAGGACGAACTGGGGTTACTCAAGGTAGCAAGAAAGGTGGTAAGCAATGATAGTAAGAGCAGAAGAACCACAGCAAGAAGTTGTTATAAAAATAGATACCAAAGGAATAGCATGGGTGTACTTGTGTCTTAATGAAAGAGTTAAGACAGAGGAATATGCAGAACCCGGAAAGCAGTCAAAAACACATACATACTATGAATATGATGGAACACAGTTTCATGCTCCTGTTGAAAGTCTTGACCTTAAAGACATCAATAACAATCCTCAGAAGTATGACGGCTATGAGCCAGCCAAAATACCGTCTGATATTGAGCGTATAGACGCACAAGTAACATATACGGCAATGATGACTAACACACTGCTGACGGAGGAATAGCCTATGTACGAAAAAATAAAAAAATGGTATCAAGTCTATCATATATGGAATGCTGAAATGGTTAAGCAAGCCCGTGATAAAGGGCTGATAACAGAAGAGCAATACAACAATATAATCAATGGAAATTAGCAATCACATTTGTGGTTGCTTTTTTTATACAAAATTTCGCAAGTGCCGTGAGCGTAGAAAACGGCAATGTCAATCGGTGGCGTTGCACCGTATAAAAACGTAGACATACGGAGGTAATCAATGAAAAGAGAAGATTTAGTATCAATGGGTTTGACCGATGAGCAGATCGAAAAAGTCATGGCTGAAAATGGCAAGGACGTTCAATCTGCTAATGCAAAGGCAAATAAGAACAACACAGAACTTGAAAGACTCAAGGCTATCGAAAAAGAGTATGAGGATTTAAAGGGTCAGAGTATGTCTGAGGCAGAAAGAAATGCCAAAGCTCTTGAAGATGCTCAGAAGAAGATAGCAGAGCTTGAAAAGACACAGGCAATTGCAAGACAGAGAACAAGTGCAGCTGAGAAATTCAAGATTTCCGCTGAGCAGGCAAAGCTAGTGGTTAAGGATGATGGTTCCATGGATTATGACGCTCTTGGAAAGATTATCGCAGATAAAGAAACTGCCGCTGCCCAGGCTAAAGAGAAAGAGATAGCCAACGGCTCAACACCACCGGGTAATGGTGGTACAGGTGGAAAATCCGATGAAAAACCAGCAGATGTAGCAAATGCAGAAAGAATATTGTTTGGTAGTCCTGCGAGCAAGGACGCCAATCATTATGTTTTATAGGAGGTAAAATAATGGGTAAGCCAATTGTAAGAGATTTTACACAGGGTAAAGGCATTTTAAAGTTTTTCCCTTATGAGGGCGCAGCTTGTCTAGTTCTTCAGACGATGCAGCCTAGTGCAGATGCAAACGGAAGAAAAGTTGTTCCAGCAGGAACACCATTTCCAAGTAATGATAACAAGTGCCTTGGATATCTACTTGCGGATGTAGATGTAACAATGGGTGACGCACCAGGAACTTATGTATATCAAGGAACAATAGATTGGGAAAAAGTTAAGTCACTCTCAATCGCAGACACAGCAAGAACAGCAACACCGAGAGTCACTTTTTACGGAGCTGACCCTATAAAAGGTGAGGAATAAACAGGAGGTAGATAAATATGCCAGCATTACCATTAAGTGAAGCATTCACTGCCAGAAGTCTTGGCGTGATGTGGGACAACTATCAGAAAACATTAGGTTCTGCCCCTTATCTTGGCAGACAGAAGTTCGGAACAAGAAAACAAGATAGCCTTAGCCTTAGATTTATCAAGGGCAAAAGCGGACTTCCAGTATCTCTTAAAGCGTCTAATTTTAACGCACAGGCAGAGTTAAGAGACGTCGGCGGATTCTCTGACATTCAGAATAAAATGCCTTTTTACCGCGAATCTTACATGGTAACAGAGGAAGAGGAGCAAGAGTACGACAATTACAGAAGTGCCGAGAACTCTAACCTTGCCGACAATGTACTCAGAGAGATCAGCAAAAAGCCTTTAATGCTTATTGAAGGTGGTCTTGTTGTACCAGAGCGTCAGATTTGGCAGTTACTTGCACCTACAGACGGAATACCAAGAGTTAAAGTAACAATTGGTGGTAAGCCATATTATGTTGACTACACAGCAGATGCAGGAGAAGAACATAAGAAAAATCATTTTGTTGAGTTTAAGACAACAAGCGCATGGGATAAGTCAGCAACCGCAACTCCACTGGATGATCTTATTACAACAAGACGCACGTTTGCAAAGAACACCGGCTACTCTCTGACAAGATTTACCATGAACACCGAGACATGGGAAATGCTTATTAAGGCGGAGGACACAAAGAAACAGGTACTTGGCATAACTGCTTATACTGGTGGAATAAGATTACAGCAGGCACAGGTCGTAGATTATCTCAAAGGCTACGGCATTGAGATTGAAATATACGATAAGCTGTATGTAGACGAAAACGGAAAGACACAGTATTTTGTGCCAACAGGAATTGTGTCGGCAACATCAGGCGGTGTATATCTTGGCGATTATGTATTTGGCAAGACCCCAGAGGAGAGAAGTGGAAGTACAACAGACGGAACACTGTCTATCGTTGAAACTGGTATCTCTGTATATACATATCAGACAAACCATCCTATCAATACACATTGCGTAGTATCTATGATTGGACTTCCAACATTCGAGGGCATGGATTCAGTCCTTGTTATGAAAGTTAAGGAGGACTAGTTAATGATCGCTACACATCGCATAAAAAGTGGTGGCGTGTGGTACAACTGCGGTGATGAAATACCAGAGGTAGAGAAAACTACTTCTGGTGCCGATGTTGTCACTCACACCAAGACCGAGATCAACAGAATGTCAACAGACGATCTAAAAGCGCTTGCAATATCAGAGGGCATAGATAACGCCGAAAACATGACAGGTGGCGCATTAAAAGAAGTGCTTATAGCTCATTATGCTTTGTAGGAGGTAGTCGTGGAATACACATTGGTAGAGCAAGTCAAAATACGAAAAGGTCAATATGAAGTCGGTGACGATGGCTCTATCAAGTGGACTGATCTACAGGATAATCCAAGAATAGAGCAGCATATTGAGGAAATTAAGCAAGAAATACGCAACAAGCGTAATTACCCATCTGATTACACAGATGAACAAATAGAAGAAGATATGAAACGATATACTACCAATATAGTCAGTTTGGTTGTATACGACTTATCTCAAGCTGGTGAGGAATACATGGCAAGTTTCGGTGAAAATGGAGTCAGCCGTAGTTGGATTGACAGAAATAAGCTGCTAGCTGATGTATTTCCGTTTGTTGAGATATTATAGAAGATTGTGCGTTACCCAACGGTAGCAGAGGGCATACATTATGGTGGTGGTGGGCAGTATGCAAACATAAGAGAAAGGCGGTAGATATATGCCAGTAGCAATAATTATCAGCATCATATCGGTTACTTTCTCTATTTTTTTTGGAATTGTCAGCCTTGTGCTGAATCTCAAGAATAATAGAAGAACTGATAACTCAGACTTAGAGGATAGAGTCCGAGAAAACACCCGCATAAATATGAAGTTAGATACCATATCTAGCAACACTAAGGAAATAAAAGATGAAGTTGTGGAAATGAGGAAAGAGCTTAATTCCCATGACAACAGGATTATTAAGGTTGAGGAAAGTGTTAAGTCACTTCATCATCGCGTAGATGAAATGGAAGCACGACTCAACAAAAACAAGGAGGTGTAAAAATGAATGTTATACAGAGTCTTGTAGCCAACATGGCTATTATAATGTCTGTCATAGGCGTACTTACATTTGTTGTGGCGGTAATTACACAAGTAATCAAAGGTGTTGGTGTATTTAAGAAGATTCCAACCGACATATTGGTGCTTGTGCTGTCCATAGGTATTACCGTTGTGGCTTTTATTGCCTATATGCAGTACATACATATGACAATACTTTGGTATATGATTCTTGCAGCTATCCTAGCCGGATTTGTAGTTGCATTTGTAGCAATGTATGGTTGGGAAAAGTTATCTGAGCTTTGGAAGCGATTAGGTAAGGATGTGAAGTAATGTCGCTTGAGATCAATAAGCAATCTATGAAATATGCTTCTTATGGCAAAGAAGTAGAGATATATGAAAAAGATGATGATGGCAATATAAAGTATTTCATTACAGAAGAGGGACAAAAAATACCTCTTATAGATCATAAAGAAATATCATATGAAGAGCCTGTATCATTTAGGGCTAATATCTCTTTCTCTGGCGGTGAAGCACAGGCAAAAGAATATGGCTTTGATGTCAACGATTTTGATGCAATCATAGTTACAGATAGAGGAGCATACCCTATTAAAAAAAGTGACATTATATGGCTTGATAGCAAAGTTGAACACACAGAGGATGGCTATATTGATAAAACTTCTGCTGATTTTACAGTTGTAGGAGTTAAGCCAGCTTTGCGGTCAACAAAATATGTCCTCAAGGCGGTGGTCAAGTGAAAAAAACAATAGATGTATCTTTGTCTGTGAGTAGTCTACAGAATGCAATCAAGGAGCTTAGAGCCTATCAAGCAAGGCTTGACCATAAATGCGCCATTATTGCTGAAAGATTGGCTGATGATGGTGTAGAAGTTGCTAGAGTGCAATTGGCGAATTTAGATGCTATCTTTAAAGGTGAGTTGATTGAAAGTATACAATCAGAGTGTATTACAGATACAGAGGGTAGTCACATATGGGCGGTTGTAGCCGGAACAGATCACGCAGCATTTGTTGAGTTTGGAACTGGCGTGATAGGGCAAAAGAAACCATACAAAGGTGAATTACCACCGGGAGTATCTTGGCAATATGCAAGCGGTCAAACAATCCACCAACTCAAAGATGGTCGAATTGGTTGGTTTTACAGGGACGACAATGGCCATTGGTGGTTCACCGAGGGTATGCCATCTAGGCCATATATGTACAATACTGCTCGTGAACTTGAAAGAAAAGTCAAGAACGTTGTGAAAGAGGTGTTTGACAATGGATAATGCATGGGCAATAGAACTTGGCTCGACAATATATAGCATTGTCAAGGCCAAAGCAACAGAACAGTTAAAGGATAAATACCCAACGCTTAACGTTACAGATAAAGGGGAATCAGATCAACCAGCAGTATTTCCAACAGTCTATATTCACGAACTACCTGGAATGGAACTGGGACAAGATTTAGAGGGACAGACAATCAACGCTGTAAGAGAAACAATACAGGTTGATGTGACTTCTAACAAGAATCACAGCGAATGTAGAAAGATTGTGTCCAAAATAACGGACATATATAAACAAATGAGATTTTCGGTCGCCGGAACACCTCAATACAGTGTTAATGGTGGAACCTATATATGTAACATGCGATTCAGCCGTGTGTATGGGGCCGGCGACACAATATTATAGTTAGCAATTAGAGCCATGTGGCTCTTTTTTTATGCACATTTTTAAGGAGGTAAAGACATGGCAGTACCAGGATTAAGTACACTGGGTATTACTTTTGGTTATGGTGTTGAAACAACCGCAGGAGAAAAGCCAACAACATTTACTCAGTTGTCAAGAATCAATGAGCTTGGCGATGCTACAGCAGAACCAGAGGCTATTGACGCATCTGCTCTTGAAGATTTTTACACAAGAAACATATCTGGTAGAACTACTGTATCTGATACATATACAGTAACAGTAAACTGGACACCAGATACACTTGCAGAATGGGAGAAAGTACTTGAAGAGTACAAAAAGTTAGAGGGAACAGGCAAATCTATGTGGTTTGAAACGATCACCCCTGGGTTTACCAAGGCAGAGTTTATCAAGGCTCAGCCACCATCAGTTCTTCCAGTGGCTTCAAAGGGTCAGAATGAGCTCTTAACGGTTGAGATTAACCTTATACTCGAAGACCTTGTCGGCTTTGATACAAAGGTAGCTTTTACACCGGGGGAATAACAAACCGCTCAGATACAGCCGTGCTGAGCGATGACGATACAAAAGATATAAAATCGGCTGATTACACGTATTAAGCAAACAAGGGGCGGTCTTCGGACTGCCCCTTTCCTATTAAGAGTAGGAGGAAAGGAAAATATTATGACAATTACAATGAATAACAGGGAATACAATATTAAGTTTGGTAATAAGGCAGTAGCTAGGGCTGGATTTATTAGCAAGCTGGCAAGAATTGGAGTAATGCAGTCAAGTACAGACGATGGAGTTGGGGCAATAGAGGGAATGGAGCAAATGTATTTGTTAATGCCGCAAATTTTACTTGCCGGATTACAGGCTAATCATTCAGATGAGTTTGGTTACAACTTAACTACAGGAAAAGGCCGTGACGAACAGCTTAGTAAGGTTGAGGATATGCTTGACCATTTTGTAGACGAGGAAAATGGAGATTTTCTTAAACTTCAGGAGGATATCTCAAATGAGATGCTTCACAATGGTTTTTTAAAGAGACTGTTCGAGGTGGAAATAGCGAAAGTGCAGAATCAGGCACAGAAATAATCCTTGAACAGGATAACAAAGATTTTAATTACGAAAATTACTGTAACGAAATACTACCCCGTTGGTTAATGATGACCAAAGGCTATGGACTTACAGTTGAGGATATTGACAAGTCTTGCCCAGCAGAGCTTGAACCATACGAAAAAGCCTACCATATGGCAGAAAAGGAAAACGATTCTCAAATTTATGCGTGGGTAGGAACGTATGTCAGATCTGCTCTATGTTTTGCAATAGATCATTGCCTTAACGGCAAGAAAGCAAGTTCAGAGTATCTTAAAGCTCCACTTATGGAAAATGAAGAAGATAGGGTAAATAGACTTAGAAATGAGTTTATTGAAGAACGATTAAAGGCAAAACAAGAATGGGATAGGACACACAATATGATTGACGGCAAGGACTGATGTTTTTGCCGTCTTTTTTATTACAACAAGGCGGTGAAACATGGCAACAGTAGATAATCTTGAAGTTAAGATACATGCAAGTGCGACACAAGCAGTTAATGCAGTAGATAAACTGTCAAATAAGCTCGGCACACTATCTAAGACATTACAAGGAATTGATAGTAATGGTATAGCTAAATTTGCACAAGGTATGAACCAGCTTGCACAAGGCATGAATGCAATAAAAAATGTAAAAATGCCTGATTTTAACAGAGCTGCCAAGGGTATAAAACAATTTGAAAACATCAACAGCGCAAAACTTACAGCGGTTGCAAATAGCATAAGTCCGCTTGCTTCCAGCATATCAGTATTAGGAAACATGCAGTTCAACAACAAGGGTCTTACGAACTTCATTAATTCCATTACAAGGCTGTCTAATTCGAACATTAACGGCATGAATATAAATGCTATAGGCCAACTTGGAAATGCAATTGTAGGCTTATCTAGCACGTTACAAGGCGCTCAGAATGTTAGTACAAATGTAATACAGCTCACCAATGCAGTTGGCAGACTTGCCAATGCCGGACAAAAAGCAGGCGTTGTATCAGCAACATTACCACAATTGTCTGTGTCACTTCACAATTTGCTTAATACTATGGCGCTTGCGCCACAATTATCCGCTGGAACAATACAGATGACCACTGCACTTGGCAATCTTGCGTCAGTAGGTGCAAAAGCCACACAAACCGCAGGTGGACTGGGGACACTTGCAGCAGAACTTAAGAAGTTTATGCAAGTTATGGCTACAGCACCACAAGTATCACAAAATGTAATACAAATGACCCATGCACTTGCAAATCTAGCAGCACAAGGAAGTAGAACAGCAAGTGCAAGTAGAGGTATACAGAGTAGCTTTGCCGGCATGGGCAGCAGTGCTAAAAGCGCTAGAAAACATATATGGAGTCTTGCTTCAGCAGTCGGAAAACTGTATGCAGCTTTTTGGGCAGCACAAAGAGTGTTAAGTGGATTCAAAAAAGCCATAGACATTTCATCTGATCTTACTGAGGTGCAGAATGTTGTTGTTAATACTTTTGGCCAATACACGGACAAATTAGAGCAATTTTCTAAAACATCAATAAAAACGTATGGAATGTCAGAATTGTCGGCAAAACAGACAGCTGGTAGATTTCAGGCTATGGGACTTGCTATGGGTGCGCCCGTTAAAGATATGTCTGATATGTCAATACAGCTTACTGCATTATCGGCAGACTTAGCCTCTTTCTACAATATCTCACAGGAAGAAAGTTCTCGTAAATTATGGTCAATCTTTACTGGCGAGACAGAGCCTATGCGAGCTTTTGGTATTGACCTTACAAACGCTACTCTGAAAGAGTATGCGATGAAAAAAGGTCTTGACGCCAACATATCTTCTATGACTCAGCTGGAAAAAACAATGCTGAGATATCAGTATGTCATGGATAACACCAAGAATGTACAAGGGGATTTTGCGCGTACTAGCCAGACATGGGCTAACCAGTTACGCATCTTACAGGAACAAATAAAGGCAGTTGCTGGCGTATGGGGTAATGCATTTGTCAATATGTTAAAACCGCTTGTACAGGCTCTTAATAAGGCTTTATCGGCGGTTTACACTTTTTCCGAAAAAGTTGTAAATGCCCTTGGCGCAATTTTTGGATGGAAACTAGAGATACAAAAGGGTTCTATATCTGATGATTTTGAAGGTGCTGCCGGTGCTGCTGATGATATGGCAAGCGGAACTAAAAAAGCGGCTAAAGCGGCCAAAGATTTAAAAACACATCTTCTTGGTATTGATGAGTTAAATGTTGTTGAGCCGGATAATGACACGGGTACAAGTGGAGGTAACGGTTCTGGCGGTGGCACTGGTGTAAGCGGTGCTGGTGGTGATAATGGACTTAAATACCAAATAAAAGAAACCGAAGGGCTTTATAAATCCAGTATCAAGAATCTTAACCAGTTAGGTAAATATATAAGCAATAGCCTGTCCAAAGCAATGGAGTCTATCAAATGGGGGAAAATATATAAAAAAGCCAAGAATTTTGGTAAGGGACTTGCCGACTTCTTGAATGGCCTCATTACTCCGAGATTGTTTTCTAATCTCGGTTCAACAATTGCCGGCGCAATAAATACAGCGCTTAGTGCTGGGAATACTTTTGCGATCAATTTTGATTGGAAAAACTTGGGTAAATCGCTTACATCTTCAATAGCTGGGTTTCTCAATACCTGGGACGCTGGGCTTACAGGAGCAACATTGTCTAATTTTACTATAGGCATATGTAAATATGTTGTTAGTGCTTTTGATACCGCAAATAAGGATAATCTCTGGCAAAAACTTGGCCAAAAAGTTGTGGATTTTATATGTGGTATCAATTGGGGAAGCCTTGTTTGGAACCTTGGTTCTTTGATTATTACTATGGCCAAGGAAATACCTAAGATTCCAATGCAAATATATGAAGGTGTAGGCCAAGCAATAATTGATAAGGTATTTGGAGAAGGTGCATATAGCAAAATATCCAATTCCAAATTATTTAAGGGCATAAAAAAAGCACTTGAATATATTATTGCACCAATGAATTTAATTGTTGACATAATCAACAAGATTAAATCTGGTGTGAGCAAATTGTCGCCATATACAGATAAGGTTCTAACAGTATTAAAACCTGCATTAAGCACAGTCTCAAATTTATTGAGTACGATTTATTCGGTTATTTCAAAAGTTGCCGGCGCAATAGGTGGAAAAATTTCTCCGGTATTAAATTCGATAAAAACTGTGCTTTCGCCTATATTGTCTGTTGCATCAGCAATTAGTTCAGTTATTCGGCAATTAATTGGTAACTGGATTATTAAAAAAATTGCGGATATAAGTGCAAAAGTCCAAATTGCATGGGATATTATTAAGCCTGTTTTAAATTCAATTACCGAGAAATTGAAAACACTTTGGGAATATCTCAAGAAAATTGCGGACAAATTAAGCAGTGTTGCAAAATTCGGAATGAAAACAAGCCCTATAGTTGGATTATCAGGAATTATAAGCAGCAAGTTTAATATTGATACGACCACCAATGGAAAGACTGATAAAGACTATAAAAAACTGAATAAATCAGTTCGCGGTGCGATCTCAATTTTTGGTGGGAAAAACGTTGATTACAATGTAGACACATCAGTAAATGATAATAAGACAGACAACGTAGCGACCATAAGAAATATAGGAAAATTATGGGCCGATACTTGGAGAGGCAAGAATGCTAGGTACGATGCGCAAACCGCCACAAATGGACAAAATACACCAAGTAGCAGCATCTTATCTGGAATAGCTAATCGGTGGTCATCTGTATGGAAAGGCAAGAGTGCTAAGTATGATGCGCAAACCGCTATAAACGGTCAAAATGCAACTACAGGTGAAAAACTTTCTAGCATATCCAATATTTTCAGTCGGTACTGGAAAGATAAAACAGTTAAGTATAATGCAAATACCGCTGTTAACGGCAAGCCAACAACTAGCGGTAGTGCGGTTAAGTCAATTAACGATACATTGCAAAAGAACTTTACTGGCAAAAGTGTACAGTACAATATTAAGACACAGACAGATGAGGACTTAAAAAAACTTGGTGAAAATGCCGCAAACAAAATTTTTATGGGTATGTCCCAAAAAGAAATAAAATTCAATGTTAAGCAAGCATCAGACCCACTTAAGCAAGCAATGTCTGGTACATTTAGCTTTATGCCAACATATGCAACTGGCGGTTTCCCGGAGGATGGTTGGTTTAGGGCAAATCAAGGCGAGATTATGGGTAAATTCGACAACGGCAAGTCTGTTGTTGCGAACAATGAACAGATTACCGCCGGCATTGCCAATGGAGTTAGACAAGCAGTTGATGATGCACTTACGCCTTATCTCTCCCAAATTGCTCGGAATACAAGGGAAACAGCAGATAAAGATACATCTATCAATATTGATGGTCGAACCCTTGTCAGCGAAACGGATAGGCGTAGATCACGTAATGGTCATCAATTTACAACAGCATAGAGGTGATAATATGGCACAAGGATTATCAAGTTTTTTAAATGTCAACGGTGTGGACTTTCCATGTCCCGCTGTTGGCTTTACTTATACTATTACAACGACAGTTAATGCCGGCCGTAATGCTAACAATGTAACTATCGGTCAAAGGATTGGCAGAGACTTATACAAGTTGGATAACATGAAGTGGGTCGGCCTTGAACCAAAAATTTGGCAAGCAATGTTAAAAGCGGTTGAACCATTTTATATTCCAGTTACATTTGAAGATTATCGCACAGGTAAACCGATAACAATTATAATGTACCCAGGCGACAGAACAGCAGAACCATTGTTTGCAAGTCCAAAATCGCACATAGTAACTAAATATCGTAACTGTCAGTTCAACCTTATAGATACTGGTAGGTGATGTAATGCAAAATGTAAGCAAAAAATATAAGGAATCTATGAAGTCCCTTAACCGAAACAGAGGTTATATCAAAGCAACAATAGGCCTTGTAAATTCCCGAGCCCAAAACGAAATAAAACTAGACAAACAAACAAAAACAGTAGAATATTCTAATGACATTGCCCCTTTTGATGGCGAAGAAGTAACTAGAATATATGCTACAGCAGAACCTGGCATTGCTGTCCTCGATGGCAATGCTTTTTTCTTGCCTAGAACTGGCACCGATTACTATAACAACGGCATTGTAACTGCTGATATTATGGGAACAGTTACAATGGTGCTAGCAAATTCGCATACTATTAAGGGCTTGACTGTCAATTTTGGAAAATGTTATCCGACTGAGTTTGATATTATTACTAACAATGGCACTACACGTTATCGTAATGCTGATGAAGTATGGATAACGGAAGATGTTTTTACAGACATAACATTTATTACAATTGAACCAACCCAAATGCGTTACGGGCAGAATAGATTGAGAATATACTCATTTAAGTGTGGTCTTGCAAAAACATTTACCAACGAAGAGGTAATGGACTACAGTAGTAAAGAATATGTATCTCCAATAGCAGAAACCATACCATCAATGGATGTTATGATTAAAGTTGATAATCAAGATCAATATTACGATCCAGACAATCCAGACAGTGCAATACAGTATATGGGAATCGGTCAAGAGGTTAAAGTACAGTTTGGCTATGATGTAGACGGACAGGGCAATATTGAATGGTTGCCGGAGCAAACCACTTACTTATCCGCATGGTCGGCTAATAGTAGAGAAGCGACATTTAATGCTACAGATAGATTTGCATTATTAACTGGCCAGTATTACAAAGGCCAGTATTACGCAAATGGAATTAGTTTGTATGATTTGGCATTGCTAGTATTGGCGGATGCCGGAATTACAGACAGTAGTAACTATTTTCTTGATAATTTTCTTAAAAATACTGTAACGCATAATCCGTTACCAGTTGCTACACAAGCGGAGTGTTTGCAAATTATTGCCAATGCCGGCAGATGCACTTTGTCCATTGACAGGCAAAATAGGATTCATATACAATCCGCAATTACACCCACAAAAACAATATCATCAAATGGACAATTAGATTTTAGTGATATTGACAGCGTGTTACATGATGATAATGGAGCATTGACAGCTAAACAGTATGCAATGTTAAAGCTAACAGCAAGCAGGTATGATACATACAAATTAACAGCTTATGAGTATGCTACGCAAGCAAAATTTAAACTTAAATAATAGAGAGGTGATTTTTTGGCATCGCAAAATAAAACGGAGAATCTTGGATTATGTCAATTCGGTAATGATGATATTCCAGATTGGCGAACAGATTACACAGGAGACATGGACAAGATAGACAAAAGTATAAAAACAATATCAGATGAAGTTGCAGAAGTAAAAAAATCTGTCAGTGATAGAAATACCAAGATAGCCACAGCTATCACTGAAAAAGGAGTGGCTACAGAACCAACAGATTCGGCAGATGTGATGGCGGAGAATATTGGAAAGATACCGACAGGTACATCGAACTCTCAGATATTAAGCACAACAATGATATCCGGTGTGGTGCAGTGCCGAGTGACACACAAGATAGATAATACATTGGATTAAAGGAGGAAGTATATATATGTTGACAAATAATTTCGCCGGTCTTGTCAGCCTAAACTGTCAACTGGGTTCAGACAATTATACTGTGTGTAAAACCACAGAAAATAAAACAGCTAGCGCAAGTTACGCTTGGTTTAGACAGCTGTTTGGTGCATCGTTGCTTTTAAAAAATGCGCCTAGCTCAGCCATAACCGGAGTTTATATAGTGTTAGGGGCAGGTACAACACCAGCAACAGCGGCAGATATAAAGCTTGAAAATGTGACAGAAGACTATGAGATCATCACGCAAACTAAAGATATACCGCAGACATTTTCAAGTTCTATTATGACTATCACTAGAGTTATACGAAATACAGGCAATGCCCCACTGACCATATCAGAGGTAGGGTTATATGCGAGTTATGCAAGTGCTTTCACGGGAGCAATAATGTTGGCACGTGAGGTTATTGAACCGGTAACATTACAGCCCGGTGAAAAACACTCGTTCACGATGGACTTATGCGTAGAATAGGAGAAGGTGCAGAGCATGAAAACAGCTTACGCAATGTGCAGTACCGGGTTTTCACGACTTGATAGCGGGAACCTTTGTTTTTTACCTAAAAACAAAATATATAAAGAAGTAGGATATGTGAGCAAGGAAATAGCAAACGGCATTGGCGAGTTTTCTGCAAATCCTACAATTACTCTCAATTTAGATATATTTTACAGTTGGTATGGATTTATAATTAATTTTAGAAATTGTAAACCTCTTGAATTTACTATAAAAACTTATGATAATGATACGCTTGTTGATGATGTTGTTATTACCGATGTAGATAGCCTTAACTGGACAGACTACAATCGTTATGGCTCTGCGAACAAAGTTGTTATAGAGTTTACTAAAGTTGAGCCATACGCAAGAGTGTCAATAGACTATGTTGGAATTGGTGACGCAACAGACTATGAACTGTCCAAAGATGATATGTTTGATACACCAACTGTTACGATGGAAGATAAATTAAAGTCAATTACCGTTCAAAAACAATCATATAAACCCGGCACCGACAAAAAAGAACTTGTGTCCGAAAAAATTACTGTCAATTCAAACAACAATATTGTGAAAGTTGACTTTTCAGCACCTAGTCACGGTTATACCGCCATCACTGATGCAAGTAATGTGACAGTTACAGTTGTAGAAAGTGGTGCCTATTATTGCATGTTAAAATTTGATGGACTAACTGATAAAGATACAACACTTACGTACACAGTCAGTGGATATGAGTATGTTGTGGACACTAAAGGATTAACCCATAGATACAATAATAATGGGGGCAAAACAGTTAATTGGAACAACCCACTTGTTGATAACACAGAAGTAGCTAGTTTGTTTGATGATTGGTTAGCGAATTATTACCTAGGTGCAGTTGATTATTCAATAAGTTGGCGTGGAGACCCTAGCGTAGATGCTGGGGATTTATTCAATCTGATTAAAACCAATAGTTCAACGGCCAAAATTAAGGCTTATCAAAATGAACTTACATTTAATGGTGCATGGAGTGGAAAACTTAGTGCTAGAAAGGCGGTGGATTAATTGTGGAATGAACCTAAAACAGACTGGAAAAGCGGTGACGCAGTTATATGGACGGATTACAACCGAATAAAAAATAACATAGAATATTTAAAACAAAGAGCCGAAAGTTTGTGTGGACCAGTTACAGGTTATCAAAACATGGGTATTGATAAAATGTATACAGATTTTTATTACGCAGACGAATTTAACGCATTTGAAAACAACATTGCACGGATTAACAGCGTAGTATATCCACAAGACATAGGTGCCAAACAGACGTTTTATGACAATGGAGCGTTTATTAGCTCAGCAGAGATGAACAGACTGGAAACAGCTTGTCAACTTATTAAGGGTGCTTTAGACAGTATTAAGCCTAGACGTATACCATTTAAACTAGGTGCATACAAGGATATAAGAATATAAGGAGATGAATAAGATGGCTTTGAAAACAAATTATAAAGAGGATGTACTTGCTACAGCCAATACAAAACGTAAGTACAATATGATTACTAATGATGATGGAACGGTTAGCTTTGAAGATGTGACAGAATATCAGCAGACAGGTGATAACTTTGGTGCAGGCGATGTCAACCAAATATGTGAAGCTGTCAACTTAGCAAGCTCCACTCTGGATAAACTAAATTCTAATTTTCAAATTGTGGGTCAAGGATATGTCACGTTTGTTTTTCCAGCAGGGGACGACAAGAAGGGACAATATCAAGAAGTAACACAAAACATTCTTGTGCCAGCAGGGACTGATGAATTTATTCCAATTATATCATATCTTGGAATTTCTACTGAATCTTCTGTGCCAGCAATGCAGTTAATAGGGCCAAGTTACGATGCATTCGACGCATCAAAATCGGCGCAAAAAGTTCCGCTAAAATTTGCTGCAAATACAGACGGCTCTCCGTGGACAATACGTGTATTTTGGCTTGCAATCAGAGAAATTATTTTATAAAACAAAGCGGAGATTGTGATTACTCACTTTCTCCGCTTGTATTTGTTTCATCCCATTCGTCAAGACTCACATATTCTCCACTTGTCTCTCCATCAATATTGAGATAGACAACATCATATATAAAATTGTCAGTATCATATACTAACATTTCTACAATAAAATCACTTTTAACCTCAGCTCCAAATGAATTTGTGCTATATACATAACTTTGCACCACAACAAGGTGCCCTTTTCGTTCCATGGCAATATCGCCCTGACCAAAAACAGAAGATGGGAAATCTGCCGACTTAGGATTTTTCAAGCAACTTTCAACAGTTTCTTTGGCCATATCCCAGTAAGATTGAAATTGCAAACCAGATATATCCGTTGCATTAACCTCTTCGGTAGCGGTTTCTGTTTCTTCCTCGGTTGCTTCTTCTGTGGTCGGTGTCTCAGTTGTCCCTTCGGTTGTAAGTTTTTCAGTTACCTCTGCTTCTGTAGTGTTATATGCAACTTCTTTATGCCCTGATTCGGGCTGATTCGCGCAACCTATTCCAAGTAATATTCCGCCAACAATCATAGAACCAAAGATGCCTATTATAAATGGCATAGCTTTTTTATTTTTACATAATAATATTATAGTCAATGCTACACATATGCCAGCCCCTAAAAACATTATTATTGCTCCAAACACAATTAAAAAGTTACTCATTTGTATTCACCTCACCAATGTAGTATATAATATTGTCATAGTACCATGTATTTCCCCGAATTACCATATATTATGACAAAAAATTTGACTTCTATTTTAATTTATTTGCACATATAATATAAGTATACAAATGACAGCAAATTTGTATGGGAGGGGTAAAAATATGGGAAATAACATGATTTCAAAAGAAAAAGGAGAACTTGTAAAGGAAATTGACCAACTCCTACAAGTTCTCCCCCAAAAGGAATGTCAAAGAGTTTATGAAATATTAAATCAATTATATTTCACTTAACTTTGACATTGTATAAGGTTATCAATTAGATCAAGTACAGCTTTCTTATGACCATCTGTAAGTAAGTTGTACTTTTTCATTACTTCCATGCTTTCATCGTTTCTCTTCTCCACCTTATCCCAACCAACAACATCTTCTGGTGGAATATTTAAGGCTTCTGCAAACTTCATCAACATGCTTACATCAAGTGTTTTTATTGCACCTGTTTCATATTTTTGAATAGTAGCCTCGGTAAGACCAACTTTTCCAGCAAGTTCCCTCATACTCATTCCTTTTGCTAACCTATAATTGCGGATGTTGTTACCAACTCTCAATCCGAACTGGCTAGCCATGATAATTACCTCCTTTCTTATTTGATACTATAATACTATCACAATATGATAGTTTTGTAAACATTTATTGTAAAAAACTTTCATAAAACGATTGACGAAACAATCGTAATATGATATATTATAATCATGATATGAAAGAAAGGAGGGTACAATATGAACTTGCCAAAACTCAAGGGAGTAATAAGAGAGAAAGGAAAGAATTATTGTCAGTGTGCAAGTGCTATTGATAAAAGCATTGCTACATTCAATTCAAAAATGAACGGTAAAACGGACTTTTCCATCACCGAGCTTGAAGACCTTGGAAATTTTCTTGGTATGACTGATGTGGAAAAATCAGATATTTTTTTACACTAAAACTATCATACGATGATAGTATATATCATATCAAGATAGAAAGGAGAACAATGAACGAGATACAGTTATTTACAGATGGCGAATTTAATATGAGAACCGCCGTTGTAGATGGAGAACCGTTGTTTTGCTTGGTAGATGGTAGATGTTTGTAAGGTGCTGGACATTCAGAACCCATCAAAGGTCGCTCAGCGATTAGATGATGATGAACGCACTAAATTAGAGTTAGGGCGTCAGGGTGAAACGAACTTCATAACTGAGAGTGGCTTATATGCGGTTATCTTGCGAAGTGACAAGCCAAACGCAAAGAGTTTTCGCAGATGGGTAACATCTGAGGTACTTCCATCTATCCGCAAAACAGGCAACTATAGCGCAAAGCCTATGACAACCGAAGAGAAGATAAAACTTCTTGCCCAGGGCAATACTGAGCTGTCAGAGAGGGTGGATAGGGTTGAGGACAAGATAGGCAGTCTTGAAAACGATATGCCATTATACGGCTGTGAGATAGATGAGGTTCAGAAACTTGTCAAGCGCAAAGTGGTATCAATCTTAGGTGGTAAAGATAGCGAGGCATACGCCGACAGGAGCATAAGGAGCCAGACATTTAGAGATATGTATGGTCAGCTCAAGCGTGAATTTGGCTGTGTTTCTACTTATAAGAGCATCAAGCGTAGGTACATAGATGATGTTCAGAACTTTATCAGTAGCTATTCAGCACCAACGGCACTTGCCGAACAGATAAGCAATGCTAATTCTCAGATGAATATGGGTCAGTATTGTGATACCAGGAGGTGATTGCGTGGGAAGAAATTTAGACACGATTATAATTCGTGTCTTGTGCACACTGATGGCCATTATGTTTTATGTAGCCATCATATTCGTACCTGTAGGGGTGGAACTGTTTAATATTTCTTTACCCATTTGGATAAAGATATTGATTATTTTGGCATTTGCAGGATTGGTTTTTACAATGCTGGCAGTTGAACAAAAGATGGAAACTATAGAGGAGGAAAGGAATGAGAGAAAAAAATATTAGCGATTGGCCAAACAATAATGCGGTGATCGCTGGATGTGTTGTTGATACACCTATATATGAGTTCTCAGTAGGTAATAAGTCGTATTATCGTGTGATTATAAGTGCAAGGCGACTGAGTGGAACAGAGGATATAGTGCCTTGTTACATTGAAGATAGCAAGGTCGCCTATATTCATAAATATGATTATGTGGAAGTCATTGGACATATCCGCACCAAACACATCATGGATTCGGCAGGAAAAAATCACACAAAAGTATATATAGAGGTACATGAGGTCAATCCTTATACATGTGATAAAAACAGAATTGATTTTGTCGCCCATAAATTTGCTGAGATAGAAATCAGGGCAACACCTAGAGGATATAGGGTCTGTGATACTAGAGTAATCAATAATCTTCCTAATAGGATTGGAAATCTGATTCCTATTCTTTTATGGAGTATAAATGCTGAACTATTTGCAAGAGTACCACTTAATTCTATGGTTGGCATAACCGGCAGATTTCAGTCAAGGGAATACAACAAATTTTATGAGGATGGCACCGAAGAGAAAAAGACAGCTTATGAGGTATCTGTTTCAAAATTTAAAGTGCTTGAAGAAAGAGAGGAGAAAGATGGAAATTAGTTGCGAAGGAACATGTAATAACAGCAGCACAGACAGTGTGACTATTCCTCGCGATAGATATGAGGAATTAATAGATATGGAGACGAGAGCCGATGTGCTCATAAGTGTAGCAAGAAGAGAAAAGTTTATAGATCTGGACGTGGTACTTATTATACTTGGTGAATTGCCACTGGAGGTAGATAAAAAATGAGAATCAGTTTGAAAAAGTTAATTTTAGAAAACTTCATGTGTTATGCACATAAGGAAGTTGTTTTCGGGAATAACACTAAGATTGCTGCTTCTAACGGCAAAGGGAAATCCTCAATAACTAACGCTTATATGTGGCTGTTATTCAACTGTGATTATCAGCTCGCCGATAATCCACCTATTCGCCGTATGGTTGATGGTAAGACTGTAGATGACGCGGATGTGTCAGTTACGGCCGTGTTTGACGTTGATGGCAAGGAAGTCGTCATGCGTAAGTCTCAGAAGAGGAAATATAGCAAAGATGGCAGCAGCTACAAGGACGATAATTCCTATTCAATCAACGATGTGCCTAAGACATTAAGGGATTTTAATGCATATCTTGACGCTGATATGTCTATTCTCAAGATGTGTAGTAACATCAATGCATTTTTGGCGAAGAAACCAGCAGAAATGCGAGAATTTCTGTTTGCACTTGTAGATGGAGTATCAGATGTTGACGTTGCAAAAAGCAAAGTTGAACTTACTGAACTTGTTCCACTCCTTGAGAAGTATACGGCAGACGAACTTTCAGCAATGAATAAAGCCACAAAGTCCAAAGCTGCAAAGGAGTTACCAGTTCTTGACGGACAGATAGCAGAAAAGGAAAGAGATATACAGATCAAACAGTCATTAGATATATCCGCCTTGGAATTGCAGAAAAATGCAATTAAAGAAAAGTTGAGCAAAGTTGTTGAAGGTCAGCTAGACATGGATAAGGTAACTGCTGAACATGACGGAATTGCGGATAAAATTCTAAAGTTAAAATTCAAAATATCCGCAATGCAGAATAAGGCGAATGAGGATCTTGATTGTAAGAGATCTATGCTTAGAAGTGCGATAGATGATTGCAAGACTACTCAGATGAGCGTAATCCAGGGAATTTCTGATAACGATTGGGATATCGACCAATCAACAAGAACTTTGGGTATTTTAAGGTCAAAGAAGGAAAAACTTGTTGCTGAATGGAAATCCGTTAATGCTGAGAAATTTAACGAACTTACTACTGTGTGTCCGACTTGCCATAGAGAATTTCCGGCAGAAGATATCGAAAGACTTAAGAGTGATTTTGTTCAAAATAAATCTGAGCGACTGGCAGCAGTTGAGGCTGATGGCAAGGCCGTAGCTCAGAAGATCAAGGAGATTGAGGAGCATATAGAAAAACTTAAAAAATGCAATGAACTCAATCGAAAGACTGTTGCTGATACAGGAACAAAGCTTACCAAGCTTGAAGAAGAATATAACGTACTTCCAGCGTTTGTTGATATATCAGGTGATGATGAATATATCGGTGTGATGGCGCAGATAGAAGCACTTGAAATCAATATGGCTGGTATGGAGACAACAGCCACAAGGACGAGACTAAAATCCGAAGAGACCACACTCAGGCAGGAGTTAGCTGAGTGCGAAGCCAAGATCGCTAAGTCTGATACAGAAGCTGACGAAACAAGGCTTGAAGAGTTGCTGGCTAATAAGCGCAATCTTGGACAGTCTCAAACGGATGCACAGAAGATTCTTGATTTGTTAGATGATCTTGATAAGGCCAAAAATGAAGTTCTCACAAATGAAATAAACAAACATTTTAATTTGGTAAAGTGGCAGCTATTTGAATTTGCTAAGAATGGTGGATATAAATCAACTTGTATTCCTACCATAGATGGCAAGAGCATTCTTACCACGATGAGTAACAAGGGAAATAGGATTATTGGTAGGATTGATATTTGCAACAGTATTCAACAGATTAGTAATGTTGCTTGTCCTATGTGGCTTGATGATGCAGAGAGTCTTGATTCTGCAAATCAGCAGAAAGCTGTAGATATGGTGGATGGTCAGATAATAATGCTTGCCGTAAACGACAACGAGGAATTGGAGGTAATGTGATGAGTAAGGCATTAGAAGTAGCAAGAGAGCTTGTAAGGCAGCTTGAAGAAGCAGAAAGAAAGAACAAGGTAGAATTATCAACCTTGGCACCTGGAGATGTGTTTGAGATTGGAAAGAACGACTTTATTGTGCTTGAACAGATGAGTTTCGAAACCAAGGTTATTTCCAAGAATTTTATGGCCGAAAACATAGTTTATGATGAGGATTCAAGAGATTACAACGAGTCCAACCTTAAGAAAGTGATTGAGGATGAGATTCAGCCGATAATTGAGTCAGAGGTTGGGGAAAACAATCTCGTTGAGCATACTGTTGAGTTAACATCAGTTGATATGCAGCATGAATTTGATGATTGTAAATGCAAGGTAAGACCTATCACTTTTGATGAGGCTAGGAAGTACAACAACTTACTTCCTAACAAGGACTTGGACGATTGGTGGTGGACATGCACTCCTTGGAGCACTGCCGAAAGGGGCTGTAAGTACGGCATAGCCGTTGTTTCGTCCGCTGGCATTATCCGCGACATCACCTGTGGCAGCGACGGCGGTGTTCGCCCAGTTTGTATCTTAAAATCTAATATCTTTGTATCAAAGAAAGGAGAGTAATTATGACAACATTAACAATGAGAGTATTACAGGAGCAGATTAATGATCTCAGAAATGAGATTGCAGTGTTAAAGGCAACTTCAAAGTCAATCAATCTTCCGGAAGGACTCGGTATTGGAGATACATTTGAACTTGCAGATACAACGTGGAAGATTCTTGATATCACAAGTGCTGGATATATTTGTCTGGCTGATAGCATTGAAGATATGAAGTTTGATTCAGATTCAAACAATTGGGAAAACAGTGGTCTTCGTAGCTATCTTAATGGGGAGTTTTTTGAGAAGATGACCGCAGAAATAGGATTGGAAAATATAGTTCCGTTTGAGAGAAATCTTTTATCTCTTGACGGTCAGACAGAATATGGCAAGTGCGAGGATAAGGTTTCTCTTCTTACTGTTGACGAATACAGAAAGTATAGAAGCCTCATACCAAACACCAAAGATTATTGGTGGTGGCTTGTTAGCCCTTGGAGTACACCATGCAACGATTACAAAAGAGCCGTAGCCGTTGTTTCGTCCGCTGGCAATTTCAGCGGCAGCAACTGTGGCAACATCAACGGTGTTCGCCCGGTTTGTATCTTCTCATCTTCAATCTTTGAATCAGGAGATTAAATGATATGGCGGAGAAAGAGTTTGGAGTGATTTTACAGGCAAAGAATTTGGCTGAACACACATTCCGCATAACTTCAAATTGCAATAGGTACCCAAAGAAATACAGATTTTCGCTTGTTGACAAAATGCAGAATAAAGCATTGAAAATATACGAATATTTGTATGAAGCAAATAGGACGAATTTGGAAACTTGCCTTGAAGAAAGATCAGAACTGCAGACAAAGGCTATAACACAATGTGATGAACTTTTATTTTACATTGAATTATCAATGAAATTGAACATTATCAATGTAAAAAGCATGGAGTATTGGTCAAAGATGGTTACTGATGTTAAGCATATGACAATTGCTTGGAGAACAGGCGACAAGAAAAGATTGGCAAGTAATGATAGTAAATAAAAATATAGGTTACACACTGTATAAACCGTTGTTTCGTCCGCTGGCAATATCAACAACAACAACTGTAACAACAACAACGGTGTTCGCCCATTCTGTATCACACAGACAGTAAGAGTAGGCATTAAGCCGAAATCAGATAAAGATACAAAAAAGTGTGTGACCTTTCCCAAAAGGATAAATACAAAGGAATTTTTACTATGGATAAAGATGTTATATGTGATTATGGAAACCTGTATAAAGCATACAAAAAAGCTAAAAGTGGTAAAAAGCATAATTCAAGCACTGCAAAATTTGAAGCAATGAGTCTTGAAGGACTTCATATGTTGAAAGAACAACTTGAAAATCAGACATATCGGGTGAATCCGTATAACGAGTTTAAGGTCTATGAACCTAAAGAAAGAGTGATTAAGTCATGTTCGTTCAAAGATAAGGTAGTTCAGCATTGCTTATGTGACAATATTTTGCTTCCAAGGTTGAAGTATGAATTTATAAAAACAAACTACGCAGGGCAACTCGGCAAAGGGACCCACTTTGGCATGGACTGTTTGAAAGAACACATGCTTGAATTTTATAATCAGCACGGTCTTGACGGTTGGATTTTGAAGTGTGATATTAAAAAATTTTTCTATCAGATAGATCATGAAGTGTTGAAAGATATAGTTGATTACTATTTTGATGACGAATACACGAAATGGTTGAATCATCTATACATTGACAGCACTGCTGGTTTAGGACTGCCACTTGGTAATCAAGTAGCGCAAGTATATGCGTTGCTTATGCTAAATGGGTTAGATCGTTTTATAACCGGTGAGCTAGGAATTGAATTGTATGGTAGATACATGGATGATTTTTATCTGATTGCACCAAGCAAAGAATACTTGAAACATTGTCTGGATTGCATAAATCAATTTGTAGCGAGCCTGGGATTATCACTTAATGGTAAGACACAGATAGTTCCGTTTAAAAATGGAATTTTATTTACAGGTTTCCATCACTATGTAACGAAAGATGGAAAGTATATACGGAAATTGAATGGTGCAAATAAGCGCAAAATTCGTAAAAAACTAAGAGTTTGGGTGAAACTTGTTAATAACGGCAAGATGACAAAACAAAAGTTTTATGAAAAATATGGTGCTTGGAAAAATCATGCATTACATGGGAATTGCATAAAATTGTGTCATTCAACGGATGTGTATGTGGAGAAATTGTTAAATAAATCAAGTAAAATAAGGAGAAATAAGCATGGTTAAGAGTGACAAAGGGTATGTTGAAATCGAGGGTCCCAAGAATGAGGTTAAAGCTGAGACGGCAGTACTACTTAGATCTTTACGTGGTCATATAAGTGAGTATGAGTTTGAAGAGGTTATTGAAGACTCAAAAAAGACCGATGATGAAATCAAGGCAGAAGTAAGAAAAGCAAAGAAAAGAATTGCAGAAATGTTAAAAGAAATATCATTTGATGAGGAGGATAAGTAGATGGAAGATAGTACACAGATAGTTGCAACAGAGCAGAAGAAAGAGGTAGCAACCTCAAACAAGGTGACTGATTACAGTCTTGGTATATTTGGTACATCCGATAATTTTATCATGGCAATGCAGATGGCTAAAGCATTGGCTGAGTCGACTATTGTACCACAGACATATCAGAAGAATCCGTCTAACTGCCTTATCGCTATTGAACAGGCACAGAGAATGAGAATAAGTCCTCTTATGGTCATGCAGAACCTGTACCCTATACAGGGTAGACCATCATGGAGTTCTCAGTTCCTTATCGCCCAAGTGAATAATAGCGGTAAATATGACATTGAGTTACAGTATGAGGAAACCAAAGACGCAAATGGCAAACCCTTCTCATGCACTTGTTGGACCTTGAAAAAAGGCAGGAGAGTGGAGGGTATGACTGTAGATATGCAGATGGCTAAAGATGAGGGCTGGCTTGACAAGAATGGTAGCAAGTGGAAAACAATGCCACAGCTTATGCTTAGGTATCGAGCTGCATCGTTTTTCTCACGTCTTAACTGTCCTGAATTAACGATGGGATTATACACCAAGGAAGAAGTTGAGGATGGCGATTTTAAGGAATATACAGTTGAGGATGTATCAACACAGGTGCAGAACGATCTTGAAAATGCCAATTCACAGGAATTTGCTGAGGACGAAGAAGTACCAGAGTTTGCAAAGTAAGAGAGGGGTTTTTCAATTGAGAATAGTTTCGCAAAATGGAACGGTAGATTATCCATACGAAAATAGTGTGGTATTTCTTGATCGTAGGTTTGAATATGCCGTGTCGATTCAAGTGACTGGATGTAATGAAATTGAAGTACTAGGTAAATATTCTACAAAAGAAAAAGCAGTTAAGGCTATAGAAGAGCTAAGATACGCATACTTATGTTATGAGAGATTAAAGAGAGGTGCTAAACTTTCAGATCTTCCAGATACTGTAACACAAATTCAAATTGAGGGCATATGTGGAGTATATCGTTTTCCACAGGATGATGAAGTAGAGGTATAAGCATGAAACTTAAATGCATTTCTACTGGCAGCGTAGGCAACTGCTATTTGCTTACAAATGCAAGTAATCAAACGCTTATCCTTGATTGCGGAGTGCCAATTAAAGATATACAGAGAGGTCTTGATTACAATATTAAAGATGTCGCTGGTGCCATTGTAAGTCATGCTCATGGAGATCACATCAGGGCAGCAGTTGATTTGAAAAAGCTAGGTATACCAATGTGGAAACCGTTTGAATCTGTTAGTAAGGCTGTAAAAATGGGAGAGTTTACAATTTGTTGCTTTGCTCTCCCACACAACGGCACTCCAAATTACGGATTTTTGGTCAAGGTTGATGGGCAAAAAATATTGTACATGACGGATTTTGAGTATTGCCCAACAACATTTAAAAAGCAAGATATCGGCCATATGCTAATTGAGTGTAACTACATCAAAGATATGGTCGATACTGATACTCCAAATTACACTCATAAGATACTTGGCCACTGTGAATTAGCTACTTGCAAGGAATTTGTTAGGGTAAATGCTACAGATAACCTACAGAACGTCATATTGTGCCATTTGGGCATTGATACAAGCAATGCTGACAGAATGGTTGCTGAGATATGCGAAGTGGCTAAAAACGCAAATGTGGACGTTGCAAGAGCCGGAGTGGAATGGCAGTTGAGAGCAAAGGATGAATGTCCATTTTAAGCAGAAAGGAGTACAAAAGATATGGCAAAATCAAATGATAAAGTACATGAGTACAGAATGTCCGGTGCAGCTTGGTTGTTAGAGATTATCAAGCGTGAGGGCATAGAGAAAGCAGAAAAGGAATTGGCCAAACGTAGAGCATGTTTTGTTCCACTTGAAATTCCAACGTCAAAGATGCGTGAATATGAGCAAAAAGTTAAATGGAACACGATCGATACAGTGGTCTTGTTATCATGCGCAACATTGCATGATGAATTTGGGTTTGGACATGATAGATTATGTAGGTTTATTGAGCGCTTTGTGCTTAAAACTTCTTGCCTTGCTGACGAAGATGTGAAGTGGCAGGACTATATAGATACATTACAGGAAGAGGTTGGAATAACCTTTACAATTAGAGAGAATGGAGAGAAATAATATGAACAAAGTAATTATGATGGGTAGGCTTACCCGCGATCCAGAAATCAGATATTCACAGAATGGCGATCAGATGTGTATAGCTAGATATACATTGGCTGTAGATCGTAAATTTAAGAAACAGGGCGATGGACAGACAGCAGATTTTATCAACTGCATTGCATTTGGCAAGAGCGCTGAGTTTACAGAGAAGTACCTTAAACAGGGCACTAAGATTGCCATAACTGGTAGAATTCAGACCGGTAGCTATACAAACAAGGATGGCAATAAAGTCTATACGACTGATGTTGTTGTTGAGGAACAGGAATTTTGCGAGAGTAAGAATGCGAATAACAGCAATAGTCAGCAGTCCAATACAGCAAATGCAAGCAATCAGCCAAGCTTTGGCAACGACTTTATGAGCATACCAGAGGGGATAGAGGATGATTTACCGTTTAAGTAGGAGTGAGTGATATGAATAAACATACAATGTCAGACTTGTACTCAATGCAAGCTGCTCCGCTTTCTGTGAAGATAAAGATGACAGCCAGAAGAATAAGAGACTGGGTGGATGAGTATGGACAGGATGGAGTTTATGTGTCATTCAGCGGCGGTAAAGATAGCACAGTCCTTGTAGATATAGTGCGTAATGTGTGTGGATACAAGGAGATTCCGCTAGTATTTGTGGATGTGCCGACTCAATATCCTGAATTAAAGGAGTTCGCCATGACATTTGATAATCTTGTGATTTTAAAACCTAAAATTTCATTTGCACAGGTTTGTGAAAAATATGGTTTTCCGATGATTAGCAAGGAAGTGTCAAATTGTGTAAGTGGTGCGAGAAAATATGTTAAATGCCTTGACAGCCAAAAATCTAACAACACAATCTTAACAGACAGACAGACAGACAGACAGACAGACAGACAGACAGACAGACAGACAGACAATTCCATATGCTTGCTATATGGCAGACCTGCTAGGAATAGACAGGAGAATAAACAAACAGAACGAAAAGTACAAGAGTTTGCAGATGGGAGTTATCCCTAGCGGTTCAGAATACAGGTTACGCAGATTAAGTGGAGAGCTGACAGATAGTAAAGGTAATTATAGCCAGTTTAATCAAGAAAAATATAAATTCTTTCTTGATGCACCATTTGAAATAAGCGATATGTGTTGTAATGTTATGAAGAAAAAACCAGCACATGATTACGAAAAGAAAACAGGCAGAAAGCCGATTATAGCCACCATGGCTTGTGAAAGTATTATGCGTACAAAAAGATGGTTACAAGATGGCTGCAATGCTTTTAATGCCACAAGACCGCATAGCAACCCTATGAGCTTTTGGACGGAACAGGATGTGTTGCTTTACATCAAAGAAAACAATCTGCCAATATGTTCCGTTTATGGGGACATAGTAACGGATGATGAAGAAAGCGGTCAAATGACTCTTGCAGATTTTTGTGATATGGAAGAATTTGAACTTGACAGACCATATTTACATACGACTGGGTGTTCAAGGACAGGGTGCGTATTGTGTGGTTTTGGATGTCATCTTGAAAAAGATGGACAAGGCCGATTTGAGTTGTTAAAGAAAACCCATCCAAAATTTCATAATTTGTTATATATCTTGAAGAACAATGGTGTGACCTACGCAGAGGCTATTGACTGGATCAATGAACACGGAGATATGAACATAAAATATTGATTTGTGGTGAGCGGAATGGAATATAAAGGAGTGAAAGCGAATGAGCGGAATTAAAGGCTATACAGCGGAAGAAGTCGCACGAGATGCAAAGGAAAAACTTATTAGCGATTATGAATCTTGCAAGTGTGATTTAGCTGAAATCAGACAGCACGAAAAAGAAATTGCAGATATACGACTTGCTTACAATTCAAAGATAGTAAAGTACAGGAAGGAAAGCGTAAATAGAGTTCTTGACTTCATAAGAAGTGAATATAGGGCAGGTAGAATTTGCGACCTTGAAATATTGCTTTGCCACTGTCAGAACAAGCTGAATGGAAATATTGACGGAACAGAATTAGACCTTGATGAGCATTTAAGAGGTATTCCTTTTAAAAAAGTGGGTGATAACGAATGAGCGCAAGAAAAGGAATGAATTTAAAACAGGTAAAGAATCAACTTGAATTGCTTGAAGGTATACTTGAGCAGGATGCTACAGCAAGGCACAAGAACATATCAAGCAGGTATGCATTAAGAATTGCTCAAGCGTGCGTTAATAAGCAGATAGGACAGAAACCGCTGGTTGTAGAAGAGTATAATGGCGAATGGGTTCCAATACGGTATTCTTGCCCGCAATGTGGGGGCAATTTGTGTAATGAGCTTGTGTATTACTGTCCGAACTGTGGGCAGAAGATTGATTGGTCGGAGGTGGAGAACAATGGAAAAGCTAACGATTGATGAGATAATAGGGCATTGCGAAAGAAAGACAGAGCAATATGAACGATTTTACAAGAGAGAATATCTTGAAACAATGCCGTTGACTAGTTCGGCAATAAAGGAATATTGGGAACATAGACAGGTTGCGGAATATTTAAGAAAGTTAAAAGATTATGAGGACTTAGAGGAACAGGGCAGACTTGTTAAATTGCCAGTAGAAAATGACGCGACAGTACATAGAGAATGTGGAAACATAATCAAAGTTAGTCATGATGCAGGAATAATGAATAACAACAATGCACCAAATTACTGTAGCAAGTGCGGTTGTAGATTAGATTGGAGCGATGAAGATTGAGATTAATTGATGTAGCAGGCCTTGAAAACATGGACGTAAATAGACAGAATGAAGTGCTGGATTCTGAATCGGATAGAATAGCTGAGAACTCTCACAATGTTGTGCTTAATCGAGTTTGTTATGCAAGGGGTTCAAGTGGAACATTTGTAATTGATCTTAACGACCCTATAGAGACTAGGGATTATTGAAAGAATATAAAATTTGATGATGCCGTGGAGATTATGGAAGGAGGTGAAGAAAACGAGTAAGCTAAATTACAAAAAAATATATGCCATAGAAAAATCCAACCGTGAAAGGCTTTTGAAAGTTAATCCAAACCTTGATGACAAGAGTGGTATATACTTTCTCACCCGGACGGATGAGGATGGCATATCTTACTTTTACATAGGTCAAGCTGTGAAAATTTTGCAGCGGATGTGTAGCCACCTTACCGGATATCAGCATATAGACCTATCATTGAAGAAACGAGGGTTTTACAGTGCGGATAACCCCTATGGATGGCAGATTAATTTTATCCACTACCCTAAAACTGAACTAGATCAGATGGAGCAGTATTGGATATTGCAGTACACGAAGAAAGGCTACCAGTGCCGTTACAACAAGACAGCTGGCGGTCAAGGAGAGGGTAAGGAGAAGATAAACGAATTTAGACCATCCAGGAGATACCGTGACGGCTTAGAGCAAGGTAGAAAGAACCTTGCAAGGGAATTATCGTCTATCGCAGAAAAACACCTTAAAATCGAAATTAGAGACGATAAGAAGCATAATAAAGTATCGCAGAAACAGTATGAGAAGTTTAAGTTTTTAATGAATGGCGGTGTAGAAAATGAAGATTGATATTTTTAACACAAAGAATAAATATGATTTGATTTACACAGACCCGCCTTGGAAACAAAACAAAGGTGGAAAGAGAAAATGCAGGCCGAATCAAGGAAATGAATTAGATTATCCAACACTTGATATGTTTGACATTAGGATAATACATAAGTATATATTTGAAAATCTTTGCGAAGAAAAACACAATGTTTTTATGTGGACAATAGATAAATATCTTCATGAAACAGAGCAGATGATGAAAGGGCTTGGCTATGAACTTCATGCAAGAATGATTTGGGATAAAGAAAACGGCATTGCTCCTGCTTTTACAGTTAGATTTTCTCACGAGTATCTTCTTTGGTTTTATAAGAAAGGTAATATTCTTATGCCTTGCGATGATATGAGAGGGAAATACACAACTGTTTTAAGAGAGCCATCTACTAAGCATAGCAAGAAGCCAGTTTGTGCTTATGAAATGCTTGAGAATATGTTCCCTAATGCAACAAAACTTGAAATGTTTGCAAGGAATGCAAGAGATGGATGGGACTGTTGGGGAAATGAAGTTTAAGGAACTGATGAACGAGGACAGTTACAAGGAGAGCGAAGCAGAATGAAGATTTTAAGTAATAAAGAATATTATCATCTTGTGAACAAGATAGATACTCTTACTAAAGATAATGACTGCATGAATAGAAAACTTGATGAAATAAAAGAAAATAAACCTAATGATTGCAAAAGCAATGAGGGAAGCCACTTTTGTAACATTTGCGAGTTTGGCTATCTGAAAGTAAGAAATCCAATTGGAACAGATATTTATGCTTGCAGTAAAACAGTGCCTTGTGAGGATTTTAAGAGAAGAGAAAGCGAGTGATTCAGAATGAATGATTGCAAAGGCTGCAAATATGAAAACAGCACAGATATGGAGACATTTTTAGAATTTTGTGCAGAATGCAAAAGAGCCTATTCCAATGAAGAAGATAGGGAATTTCACGAAGATAGGTATGAAACTGTAGATTAAAAAATCAAAGAAAGGAATAGGTTGTGCGCACATAAAACCGAGGGTTTCCTTTTGGTAGATTTATGAAAGTACATTGTTTATTTGAACAGTCAGGCACATTCAAGAATGCTTTCAAAAAGTATGGAATTGAAGCCTATGACTATGATATTCAGAATGAATTTGGTGAAACGGACTATGTTATTGACCTTTTCAAAGAAATTGAGGGGGGGGGGTACCAAGGCGAACCAAGTTTATTCGATAAGATAAGCCTTGATGATTTGATATTTGCATTTTTCCCTTGCACTTATTTTTCGGACCAGGGGCTGAGACATTTGGCGTGCACAGCTTATCAATACAGGAATTATTCTATCGAGCAAAAATGCGAAGTGGCAATTAAACGGCACAAAGAACTTGATTTATTTTATGAAAAGCTGAATAAACTGGTTATAATTTGCCAGCGTAAAAAAATAAAGCTAATTATTGAAAACCCATTAAATACAAGTGGACTTCATTATCTTACAAATTTTTGGTGCTTAAAACCTGATTTGATAGACAAAGATAGAACGGAGAATGGCGACTATTATAAAAAACCTACTCAATATTGGTTTATTGGGTTGGAGCCTAAAAATAATCTTGTTTTTGAACCGTTGGAACAAGTAGAAAGTATGCAGCCAATACAATATATGACAAATAAAAACCCCTTAGGTATAGACAGAAAAACAGCAAGGTCAATGATACACCCACAATATGCGGATAGATTTATTAGGCAATATATTCTTGATGAAAAAGTATGGAAAAGTGAATAAAAATGCAAACACACAATTGCATTTTTTATCTTTGAAAGGAGGATATTTTGGCAAAAAGAATTAGGGCAACGGCAGAGGCAAAACTTGATCCTGAATGGGAAAGAGTTTGTGCTATGGCTAATGATTTGAAATCTAAGGATGGCACTGTTCTTTGGGCATTAAGTTTCATTCATGCCTGGGAAGATACGGTAAAAATAATAAAGGAGGCGTTATGAATCTTGCTAAGTTTCTGCTTTGGCGCAATGAATGATAAATACAGTGTTCAGTGCAAACAAAATTTCTAAAAAAGACATTACAAAAGATGAAAACTAAAATCATATAAGGAGTGAGGTTTGATGGCGGTATATAGGAGTGTGCATTTATCATTTTGGACGGACAATAAGGTTGAGGATGATTTTACACCAGAGGATAAGTATTTTTATATTTATTTGCTGACGAACCCTCAGACTAATATTTGCGGTTGTTACGAGATTAGCTATTCTCAGATGACCAGAAATACCGGGTATAACAAGGACACAATAATAAGACTGCTTGAACGCTTTGAAAATGTTCACAAGATTATTAAATTTGATAAGAATACCAAGGAGATATTGATTCTGAATTGGTATAAATACAACTGGAGTAAGTCCGAGAAAACGCTTACTGGGGTTGAAAATGTTGCAAAGCATATTAAGTCTGAAGAATTTAAAAAATATGTTTTGGATGTTGTAAATTGTGTAAGAAATAATACCCCTATTATGGGGTATGTATACCCCATACAAGCATCTGTATCTGATACTGATATTAATAATATATATATTAATAATAAAAGAGATATAGTTAATACATCTAAGAATATTAATATAAATAATAATATACTAGATGAATTAATTACAGAATTTAATATATCTAATTATTTACTTGATGGTATTAATACATGGCTTAAATATAAAAAAGAACGGAGATTTACATACAAAGAGAGTGGTCTGAGAACCTTGGTTAAGACTATTAAGATCAAGGCAGATGAGTACGGAGAACAGGCTGTCATCGCAATAATTGATGAGAGTATTGGAAATGGCTATCAAGGGATAACCTGGGACAGAATAAAAAAAGTCCAACCACCAAAGCCTAGACAGAGTGCAAGCGATCAGTTTGATAGGCTCATGGAACAGATAAGGAGAGATGAAGATGATTGACGGCAAGGACGAAATAGCGCAGAAGTCAAAACAAGGGGTGTTAGAATAATGGAGATAAGAGTTGAACCCACTAGCATTGAACGGCTAGTTGATACAGTTGCAAATACCATAAACGAATCGTTTAAAAATGTAACCATTGATGATGTGAATATGTATAAGTTAGGTTACAACAAAGCACTTGATGACCTAATGGCAAAATTAGATTGCGATAAATACTTGCTGAATGATTGGCAGCGTGATGCAATTCGTGACAAGGTGAAAGAAATCAAGGAGGAGAGCAATTGACCGATAAAGAAACACGTAAGATAATAGCGGTGTTAATGGTTGCTTATCCAAACTACAAGCCGATTAACATTGACTTTACCGTATCTGTTTGGACGGATATGTTGTGTGATTACTCTTACTCAGAGGTTGACATGGCAATCAAGGCATATATATCAATGGACACCAGTGGCTTTGCCCCGACGATAGGACAGGTTATTGACAAAATAAAATCAATAACTACTCCTCAGCAAATGACTGATGCCGAAGCGTGGTCACTGGTTCGCAAGGCAATATCGGATAGTAGCTATAATGCTACAGATAGATTTAACGAGTTACCGGTAACATGTCAAAGGGCGGTCGGATCACCGGCACAACTAAGAATGTGGGCGCTGGATGCGTCTTATAACGAAAACGTAGTTAGTAGCAATTTCATGCGCAGCTATCGAACGGAAGTCGCTCGGCAAAACGAACTAAGCAGAATGCCAAGTGAGGTTCGGCAGATCATCGAAAAAATCAATAATAATTCTAAATTACTTTCAGAGCATGGGGCCAATCAGCCTAGGAAAATCACAAAAGATAAAACGATAATTGAATAAGTTGGTGAAATGATGGAATCCAGATATCAAAAACTTAAAAATGCTGGATTGTGTGTAAGATGTGGCAAAACAAGAGATAGAGATGGTGCTTATTGCTCGGCCTGCTGCAAAAAACACACTGATGAAAACAAAACGGCAAAAAAATGGTACGCAGAAAATCACATTTGCCCTAGTTGCAGAAAAGAATCCTTATACGGAGACGAAAAGCAATGTTTGGCTTGTCAACAAAAACACAACAATTTTCAAGAAATTTATAGGCAGAAAAATAGGTTAGAGCTTAACAAAAGACATGCAGATGGGGCAAGACGCATATATGCAGAGAGAAAAGCTCAAGGGCTTTGTCCTAGATGTGGGAAAATTAGACCTCAATTTGGATTTATAACATGTGGTTTGTGTCAAAAAAAAGATAATTCAACATTGCGAAGCAAATATGTACCACATCCAATAATTCCTGTTGAAGGCAAATGCCGATATTGTGATAATCCTGTTTATCGCAACTATAAGGTATGCCAAGATCATTTTGACAAAATGTATGGATATCGACAGCTTAAATGGCATCCACCTATAAGAAAGGCGGTGGATGAATGATAAGCAAAAATGATAACCCATGTAAAGATTGTGTAGAACCTATCAGACACATAGGTTGCCATGGGAACTGCGAAAAATATTTGACATGGAAGGAAGCATATGATGAATGGAACAGCAAAGTGTTTAACGAGAGGTCGAAGAGCCGAGCGGTTGACAAGTATCTGATAGACAGAAGTTTAAAGGCAAAGGCGGAGTATCGGAGGAAAAGCAGATGAATGTTGTGGTTACACAAAACGGTAAGAAAGTGAATATTGCTGATATTGTTCTGCCTGATGATGTGATGAGAACAATAGCTAGCATGATTGGTTGACAAGTAAATAAATGACAAGTAGAATGTGCCGTAGAATGTAGTGTATATGCGGCACATTTTACGTAGGAGGATAATAGAAATGGAATGTGTGGCATATATAAGAGTGTCAACAGAAAGACAGGTTGAAGAGGGTTACGGCCTTGAAAGTCAAAAAAGAGATATCGAAGAATATTGTAAGAAAAATGAAATGCTAATCACTGATTGGTATATTGATGCTGGACTATCTGGGATGGACATGAGCAAGCGTGTTGAACTGCAACGGCTTATATCGGACATATCGAAAATAAACAACATAGTAGTATATAAGCTGGACAGGCTAGCAAGGGATTCAGTAGATGCATTATACATGATTGAAAAACTCTTTACACCGAAAGGTGTCAGAGTTAATAGCGTACACGATTTTGCCAGGTATGAAACACCGCAAGACAAGTTTCAAACACATATTATGGCGGCAGTTGCCGAATACGATAGAAACACAATGTTGCTGAGAATGCGCGGCGGTATGCTGGAGAGAGTTAAAAATGGCTACTGGATGGGCGGCGGCAATACACCATACTGTTACCGATATGATAAAAACCTTGGCTATCTTGTACCGATTCCAGAACGTGCCGAACAGGCTAATAGAGCTATGGATTTGTTTATTGATGGTATGTCCGACGTAAAAATTCAGAGACTACTTGGCTATAAGAGTGAATTTGTTGTGAGAAATATCCTCACAGGGGTTGTTAATATCGGTTATATCCCATACAAGGGCGGCACATATAAAGGATTGCATGAGCCAATATATGAGCATGACAAATTTTATCTTGCTCAGGAGTTGAGGAAAAGTAGACGTAAACAACATGTATACAGTTTTACCGAGCCACATTTGCTTACAGGTTTGTGTTATTGCAAAACCTGTGGTTGCAAGATGCGATACCAGAAGATAACTGGCATGGGGATTCATAAGATATATTGTTGCTCACACGACAAATACTTGGACTACTTGCCAAACTACAATACAGATTGCGACAACCCCGGAGCATGGGCAAGCGATATTGAAATAGCATTTGAGCATGAGATACTTGGCATCTCAATAAATCTATCACAATACAAGCCAAAGGCAAAAGAAACAAAGTTGCAAATACTGACTAACCAGCTTGAAAAACAAAAATCAAAGCTAAAACGGCTATACACTCTGTATGCAGAGGGAAACGACATGGTTTTGGATATGATTAAGACTTTGGAGACTGAGATCAGAGAGACTACCGAAAAGATTTCAGCTGAAAGAAAAAATGGTCAGCATGAGCAGAAAAAAGAATTTGTCTATGAAAATATAAAAAAACTTGCCGACATCTGGGATGGTATCAGCAAGTCTCAAAAAAACTCTATACTCAAAACTATAATTGATAAAGTTATTGTAGGCAAGGACGATATAGAAATTCAGCTAAAAAACTTTTAGCACTTACATAATGCAGTTCCTATGATCATAGGTGAGTGTAGAAGGTATCTCAGAGATAACAATGCTATAAGAGTATCAAGGTCATTGCGTGATATAGCCTACAAGGCGATATATGCCAAGGAAAATCTCCAGAAGACAAAGGATAAGGAGCCGACGATAGAGGAGATAGCGGAGGAGATAAGTATACCGAAGGAAGATATAGTCATGTCGCTTGATGCCATATCGGCACCGCTGTCCCTGTATGAGCCGGTGTATCAGGAGGGTGGAGACACCTTGTACATCATGGATCAGATAAGAGACAGAAAGAATAAGGAGGAGATGTGGGTTGAAAACCTTGATCTCAGAGAGGCTATGGACAGGCTGTGCGACAGGGAGAAGAATATAGTGAGGCTGAGATTTTTTGAGGGAAAGACCCAGACGGAGGTGGCAGAGGAGATATGCATATCCCAGGCGCAGGTCAGCCGCCTCGAGAAGAATGCGATAAAAAGTCTTAGAAGGTATCTTGAGGACAAATAAACCGGAATGTTGTACACATATAAATATCCCCGCTGGGCCATAGTGAGAACAGCGGGGATATTTATTATACGGTATGTGGATTAAGCTTAGATAAGGTAGCCTGAATCGAGATCGACATCCTTCACGTCGTGTCTTGTGACGAGTCCGTCTTTCTGGATGTCATGCTGTATTTTTTTCAGGGTTTCCATTGGAAGCTCAGTCATGAGAGCAACCTCCTCAAGAGAGATATCGACCTTGAGCATCTTTTCTGCCATATCGTATTTGGCTTTTGTTGTATTGTTCATAAAAATCACTCCTTGGTGTGCTTGGTTAAATCCTGCTCAGCCCATGCTAAGAACTTGTCGTTTGCATCGATCACCTTCTGCATTGCAGCGTGTCCCGGAGCACCGATTGTGTTACGCTTCTGAACACATTCTTCCATGCTGATGGCTGTATATATGTCATCTTCAAATACAGGACAGATGGCCTTGTACTCGTCGAGACTAAGCTGGTCGAGGGAGATGTTCTCCTCTATGCACTTCAGAACGAGCTGGCCGACGATGCCGTGTGCATCACGGAAAGGTACACCGTGATTTACAAGGTAATCTGCGGCATCTGTTGCGTTGGTGAATCCGTTCTTGGCTGATGCTTCCATTCTAGGCTTGTTGACTGTCATGGTGGCTATCATGCCTGTGAACAGTGCGAGACATCCCTTTACAGTGTCTATCGCGTCAAATGTGAGCTCCTTATCCTCCTGCATGTCCTTGTTGTATGCGAGAGGGATTCCCTTCATGGTTGTGAGAAGGGAGGTGAGAGCACCGTAAACCCTGCCTGTCTTACCTCTTACGAGCTCGGCTATATCCGGGTTCTTCTTCTGTGGCATGATAGAGCTTCCTGTGCTGTATGAATCATCGAGCTCAACAAACTGATATTCATTTGAGTTCCAGATGATGATCTCCTCGGAGAAACGTGAGAGATGCATCATGATGGTAGACATGGCGGATAAAAGCTCTATGCAGTAATCCCTGTCGGCAACTGAATCCATGCTGTTGAGAGTCGGACCGTAGAAGTCCAGCAGAGAAGCGGTGAGCTCTCTGTCGAGCGGATATGTGGTTCCTGCGAGGGCACCTGATCCGAGAGGACAGTAGTTCATTCTGTCATATATATCGTTCATTCTGTCGTAGTCACGCTTGAACATCTCCATGTATGCTCCAAAGTGATGTGCCAGAGTTATTGGCTGTGCCTTCTGGAGGTGAGTAAATCCAGGCATGTATGTGTCGATGTGCTCATTCATAAGTCTGTGAAGAGTAGTCAGAAGCTTGTAAATAAGCTCCTTGAGCTCGATGATCTCGTCTCTTACATAGAGCTTCATGTCCAATGCAACCTGGTCGTTCCTGCTTCGTCCGGTGTGAAGCTTTTTGCCCACATCGCCGATCCTGTCTATGAGATTTGCCTCGACAAAGCTGTGTATATCTTCGTATTCTGAAGTGATCTGCAGAGAACCGTTCTCCACATCGTTCAGTATGCCCTTAAGTCCCGCTATGATCTGATCTCTTTCCTCGTCAGTGAGAATACCGGATGAAGCGAGCATGGTTACATGCGCGATACTTCCGCGGATATCCTGTCTGTAGAATTTCTGATCAAATGAAATAGATGCGTTAAAGTTATATACTAATTTGTCTGTTTCTTTTGTGAAGCGTCCGCCCCAGAGCTGAGCCATATTAAATCCTCTTTTCTGTTATTTTTTTGTTTTAGGTTGAAAACTGAGTAAATTATAAGGTAGTTTTCAAACAACGTACATTTTACAACATAAAAGTTCGCATATCAACACAAATAAGGTTTATTTATAACCACAGGAAATGCGTGGTTGGTGCTTGCGGCGCAAAAGTACAGATGATAAAATATACAGGCGGATCACCGCAGCAAAGCAGGGATGGAGGATTGACAGGAAGTTTGGGTACAAAAAAGAAGATTCTTGGAGTTATAAGTATTGTAGTTGTTCTCTCGCTGATGATGGTGGGAGTGCGGTGGTTGTTCTTCAATGTGATCAAGAGCAGCCAGATGCTTGATGGCCTGGTGGAGTTCCGGGCGGCCGTTGTCCAGGATATGGAGGACGGAGACGAGTCGGGCATGTATTATGTAAGTAATGTGGCGAAAAGTGATGTGCACAACATCAACAAATATATAGATTCGGCATACGGCTCAGTGGATACGTACAGGATAATAATCGAGACGGGAAGATATCTGGCAATACAGCTCAACTATGAACTGTCGGATAATTATTATGCTGTCAGGAAATATATAGAAGGAACGGATATCCCGGAGGACAACATAAGGGCGAAGCAGATATATGAGGTGATCGACAGCTTTATAAATGACAACATTTCAGATGGCATGAGCGACCTTGACAAGGAGATCGCCGTGCACGATTATATAGTGGAAAACTGTGTCTATGGATATCCCGACAATAATGATGATGCATATACGGCATATGGAGCGCTGGTGCTTCACCAGAGCGTGTGCGACGGCTACGCTGAGGCGTTCTTCATAATCATGTCCTGTCTGGGCGTCAAATGTGACATAGTAGTCGGAAGCACGGAGGAAGGACTTCATGCATGGAATCAGATAGAGCTCGGCGGAGAATGGTATAATGTGGATCTGACATGGGATGACTCGCTGCCGGATATGGGCAGCTATCTGAAGCACACCTATGTGAATGTCGATGACAGCACACTGGAACTGACTCACTCATGGGAAAAGCAATTCTACAGAGAGTGTGCCGACACAGCGTATAATTTCTATAAAAAGAGGTTTTATACCTATGACTCGTTCGATGAGTATAAAAAAGGCATAAGGATACAGATGGGCGGCAGTAATGTGCTGGAAGCTGCTATATATACAGATGACGAAACATTTGACTTGTCATTTCTGTACAATTATGGCAATATAAGGTCTATAAATTATGTGGTGGAAGATATGGGCGGCTACAAAGTTGTCGTCGTATATCTTAATATGAAGTGATAAAAATAGAATTGACATAATGGCGCGGAGGTGCGATATGCGAAAAAGAGAGTTTATGGATGAGCTGAAGAAAGCTCTTGATGGAAATGTCTCAACGCAGACATATTATGACACGATAAATTATTATGAGGATTATTTTAAGAAGCAGAAAGAAGCAGGCAAGTCAGAGGAGGAGATATGTTCATCTCTGGGATCTGCAAGACTGATCGCCAAGACGATCATTGACACAGAGGGACAGGGCGCAAGCGGAAGATATTATGATACAGAATCCTCTTCGTATGATGGCAGCTACAACACCCGCAAAGCCAGCGGAAGCAGTCAGAAGGGCTGGCATGTAAATGTGGACGACGAGGGCAATACAAGCTTTGCTTATGGCAAGCTTGATTTCAGTTCACCGATAGGCAAGGTGCTGACAGCGATAATACTCATTCTTGTGGCTGCACTTGTTATAGGTATAGTGCTTGGAGTTATCTGGCTGGGATTTAAGATAGTGTGGTATATCGTGATACCTGTTGTCATCATTCTGTTCATAGTGAATCTCATTATTTACCTGTTTGGTGGAGGCCGATAAAAAATAAAATAAAAAAAGTGAAAAAAGTTGTTGACAAAACATGGTCACTTGAGTATACTAACAAAGGTGTCAGCGATGACACGAAGTAATATGGGATCTTAGCTCAGCTGGGAGAGCATCTGCCTTACAAGCAGAGGGTCATAGGTTCGAGCCCTATAGGTTCCATTCCAACTTCGGTTGGTCATATGGCGAGATAGCTCAGTTGGCTAGAGCATGCGGTTCATACCCGCAGTGTCGAGGGTTCGAATCCCCCTCTCGCTACTATTTGATGAGACGGAAGACATTCCGTCTTTTTTTTATTCATATAAGGAGGATATCACATGAGAGTTGGAATGGGATACGATGTCCACAGACTAGTTGAGGGACGAAAACTTATAATCGGAGGAGTTGAGATTCCATATGAGAAAGGACTCCTTGGACACAGCGATGCGGATGTACTTCTTCATGCGATAATGGATGCGCTTCTCGGTGCTGCGGCGTTGGGGGATATTGGAAAGCATTTCCCTGATACTGATGAGAGGTATAAGGGAGCGGACAGCATGAAGCTCCTGTCAGAAGTGAAGAGACTTCTCGAGGAGAAGCTCTACATCATCGAGAACATAGATGCGACCGTAATTGCCCAGAGCCCTAAGATGGCGCCGTACATTGATCAGATGAGGGAGAATATCTGTAATTGCCTGTGTATAGACAAGGATCAGGTCAATATCAAGGCGACAACGGAGGAGAAGCTTGGGTTTACCGGAGGGGGACTTGGAATAAGCTCCCAGGCGGTGTGCCTCATAGAGTCGGCATTTAATTACGCCGGAGATGATGCCGGAGCTGTCAGAACGGCAGGCTGTGGCGGATGCGGTGGATGTCCAGCGGGAATAAGATGACAAAACAGCCCATGTATGCTAGAATATAAGGGCTTAGAATTTTAAAGAACTTAAGGAGAAAAAAGGTATGTTAAATGATGGTTATGCAGAACATATAGTTAAGGCGAAGACACCTGCGAGTGTTACCTGCGGTATGGCTGCCGGAATCGTGCTGATGATCGCCGGACTTGGCGCAGCGATGTTCGTTCAGGGCTTTGGCAGTATTGGATTCTTAGTTGCGATTGCAGGTGCTGTTGTATTTGGTATTTTTGTTTCCAGAAGAGAGACGGAGTATGAATATATAATGGTGAATGAGGATATAGACATCGCAAGGATCATTGCAAAGAAGAGCAGAAAAAAGATCATGAGCTTCAGCAACGCCGATGTAAAGTTCATTGCGAAAGAGGGATGCATTTACCTCGACAATGAGCTTCAGCAGGACAGCTCAATAAAGACCAGGGATTTCACATCCGGCAATAAGCAGAATCAGGATGGTGTGTATGTGTTCGTCCTCAACAAGAACGGCAAGGCTGAATTCGTGAAGCTTGAGCTCTCAGACAGAACTATTGATCATGTAAATAACTTTTTCAGAGGAAAGTATAAAGAATAAATAATATTGACCCTCACGGTTGATACTAAACTGTATATATACAGGAGGTGTCGCTGTGAGGGTCTTTGTGTGTAAGTGCTTTACTATATTTATGACGGGTGGGATGATATATTATTTCCTGGAGATATCAGCCAGGCATTATTCCCATTATTCCATGATAATTTGTGGAGGTCTTGCTACGCTTTTGTGCGGCGGACTGAACCAGATGTTTCCGAAGATGGGGATACTTGCGCAGATGCTGGTTTCCTCTGTGATAATATCTGAGCTGGAGTTCCTGACCGGGTATGTTGTGAATATAAGACTAGGACTTAACGTGTGGGATTACTCTGATATGCCGTTAAATCTTGCGGGGCAGATATGTGTGCCTTATTCTATCCTGTGGATGTTCCTGTCGCTGATCATAATATATGTGGATGATGAGATACGGTGTCATATGTATAATGAAGAAAGGCCTGAGTACAGATTAATATAAAATATGGGAAAAAGCTCTTGATTCCATAGGGGAGTGGAGTAACAGCTTTTTCCCATATTCCATGTGTGTGCATATTTAATAAATTCCGTGTGAAAATATTATGATTCAAGGGGAGTAATCTTTAAACCCTTATAAAGCTTAGTATAAAGATTGCGCTCATCAGAGTACAACATTATACCACGTGAATCGCGTACGATATACGCATATTTGTTCTTCTGCACATTCATGTAAAGAACTTCATCAACGTTGAGCTCCTTGGCTTTGACCTTGGCAACGCTGACGCTGAGCGGCTCTAACTTGTACTTTTTAATTGCCTGCTGAACTGTCATAATCTACACCTCCATTGATAAATGATCATAACGTGCTTTAGTAACTATCTACAGTATATTGTAAAGATATAACAAAGTCAACTAGTAAACATGCACAAATGTGCAAAAGATAATCGAATGTTGTAAAATGTGGTGTGAAATATCGACAAAAAAAGGAGAAAACAATGATGCAAAATGCAAATTATTATCAAATGATGGAGAGACAGATAGCTGAATTTGATAGTGAAAATACACAATGCGGCAGAAAAAAACTGTTGCTGCACTGCTGTTGTGCGCCATGTTCCAGCCATTGTCTGTCGGTCCTTGCGGAGCATTTTGACATAACAGCTTATTTTTACAATCCAAATATAACGGATTACGATGAGTACATAAAAAGATTCCGTGAGCTTGACAGATTTGTACATGAAGTATATGTGGAAGGAGTGGATGTCGAACTGGCGGAGCATGAGCCGCAGGTGTTTCTGGATATGGCTAAGGGCAGGGAGGATCTTCCTGAGAGAGGACTCAGGTGCTATGACTGCTATAAGCTGAGACTTGAGAAGAGCGCGATCCATGCGAAGAAAAATGAATATGACGTATTTACGACCACATTGTCGATAAGCCCCCACAAGAATGCGGACTGGCTGAACGAGATAGGTGCAGAGATGAGCAGGAAATACGACATAGATTATCTGTTCAGTGATTTCAAGAAGAAAAATGGATATAAGCACTCGATAGAGCTGTCAAAGGAATATGGATTATACAGACAGAATTTCTGTGGATGTGAATTTAGCAGACGGGCTGCTGAGCTCAGAGATGAAAAAATTAATAAAAATATTGAATAAAAAACAAGATTTTTGCCGTGAACACAAAAATAAAAAATATATCGAAAAAAATATTGTACCGCCTTGTCAAATGTGGTAGTATTTATTAAATTAAGAAAAAAGAGGCCAATAAATGTGGGTTATCTCAAGCGTTTCCCCCGTTTTCACTCTTTTTTTTTGAGCAAAAATAGAAAAAACGAAAGGAATACGATTATGAAAGCTTTTTTGATACTTGAAGACGGACACGTGTTTGAAGGTAAAAGTATTGGCTCTACTGATGAGATAATCAGTGAGATAGTATTCAATACTTCGATGACCGGCTATCTGGAAATTCTTACAGATCCATCATATGCAGGGCAGTCAGTATGTATGACATATCCGCTTATAGGCAACTACGGTGTATGCAGAGAGGATATGGAGGCTGGCAGACCTTGGCAGTCAGGATTCATTGTTAGAGAGCTCTGCAAGACTCCTAGTAATTTCAGAAGCGAGATGACCATAAACGAATTTCTTGTTGAGAATAATATAACTGGTATAGAAGGAATAGATACCAGAACACTTACCAAGATCCTCAGGAAAGATGGTACCATGAGAGGTATGATCACAACTGATGAGAATTATGATTTTGATGAGTGCATGAAGCGTATTAAGGCATGGAAGATGGGACATGTTGTTCTCGATGTTACATGTAAGGAGAAAATATTCTATCCTGGTGACGGATTCAAGGTTGCAGTCATCGATCTCGGTGTTAAAAAGAACATCGTCAAGTCCCTCCTTGCAAGAGGTTGTCAGGTTACTGTATATCCTGCAGAGACACCTGCTGAGGAGATCATCGCAGACGCTCCGGACGGAATCATGCTTACAAATGGTCCTGGAGATCCAAAGGAGTGTAAGGTCACAATAGCTCAGGTAAAGAAGCTTTTCGATACAGATATTCCAATTTTTGCTATATGTCTTGGACATCAGCTCATGGCGCTTGCCAACGGCGGTGATACAGAGAAGATGAAGTACGGACACAGAGGTGCAAACCATCCTGTAAGAGATATGAAGACCGGCAAGGTATATATTTCAACACAGAATCACGGATATATGGTCAAGGAAGACAGCCTCGACAGAAAGATCGCAGAGGTCAGCTTCGTCAATGTAAATGACGGAACAGTAGAGGGAGTTCACTATCTTGGAAAGAATGCACAGACAGTTCAGTTCCATCCGGAGGCATGTGCAGGTCCGCTGGATACAGATTCACTGTTTGATACATTTATGAATATGATGGAGGTGTCAAAGTAATGCCAAAGAATCCTAATATAAAAAAGGTTGTAGTTATCGGATCAGGTCCTATAGTCATCGGTCAGGCTGCTGAGTTTGATTACGCCGGAACACAGGCGTGCCGTTCTCTTAAGGAAGAGGGACTGTGCGTTGTCCTCATCAACTCAAACCCTGCAACCATCATGACGGACAAGGATATAGCAGATAAGGTATATATTGAGCCTCTTACGGTTGATGTTGTAAAGGCTATCATTGAGAAGGAGAAGCCGGACAGCCTTCTGCCGACACTCGGCGGTCAGGCAGCCCTCAACATCGCCATGGAGCTTGATGAGTCAGGTTTCCTCAGAGAGCATGACGTGCTTCTCATAGGAACATCATCAACGACCATCAAGAAGGCCGAGGACAGACTTGAGTTCAAGAAGACTATGGAGAAGATCCATGAGCCTGTAGCACCTTCAGAGGTCGTTACAACAGTTCAGGGCGGTCTTAACTTTGTCAAGAAGATTGGATACCCTGTAGTTCTCCGTCCTGCATATACACTTGGAGGTTCAGGTGGTGGTATCGCTGAGAATGAGGAAGAGTTCAAGGAGATCCTCATGAACGGTCTGAGACTTTCACGTGTAGGACAGGTTCTTGTCGAGAGATGTATCGCAGGATGGAAGGAGATCGAGTACGAGGTTATGCGTGATGCAAATGGTACATGTATAACCGTATGTAACATGGAGAACCTTGATCCTGTCGGAGTACACACTGGAGACTCTATAGTCGTGGCTCCATCACAGACACTTGGTGACAAGGAGTACCAGATGCTCAGAAGCTCAGCACTGAACATTATCTCAGAGCTCAACATCAAGGGTGGATGTAACGTTCAGTTTGCTCTGAATCCTAATTCATTTGAGTATTGTGTTATCGAGGTAAACCCAAGAGTTTCAAGATCATCAGCACTTGCATCAAAGGCAACCGGATATCCTATTGCAAAGGTATCTGCCAAGATAGCCCTTGGATACAACTTGGATGAGATCAAGAACGCTATTACAAAGAAGACATATGCCAGCTTTGAGCCGGCACTTGATTACGTGGTTGTCAAGATCCCTAGACTTCCATTTGATAAATTCATCGCCGCTGACCATGATCTGACAACACAGATGAAGGCAACCGGTGAGGTTATGAGTATCTGTACAAACTTTGAGGGTGCACTTATGAAGGCTCTCCGTTCACTGGAGCAGCATGTAGACAGTCTCTGGTCAAGCAGATACAAGGATATGACAGACGAAGAGGTTATAAAGCTTCTCGGACATGTTGATGACAGACGTATCTATGTCATAGCTGAGGCTATCAGACGTGGAATATCATACGATCAGATCTATGACATCACCAAGATCGACAGATGGTTCATAGACAAGATCCACAACCTTGTTAAGGCTGAGAGAAAGATAATCGAGTCCAAGGGAGATATCTCCAAGGAGCTAATGAAGGAGATCAAGAGAGTTGAGTTCCCTGACAAGGTTATCGCGAGACTCACAGGCAAGACAGAGAAAGAGATCAGACAGATGCGTTACGACTACGGTGTAACAGCACACTTCAAGATGGTTGATACATGTGCAGCAGAGTTTGATGCCATGACTCCATATTACTATTCATGCTTTGATTCTCTGGAGAACGAGGTCGCTGAGGATAACTCAAAGAAGAAAGTAATGGTACTTGGTTCAGGCCCGATCAGAATCGGACAGGGTATCGAGTTCGATTACTGTTCAGTTCACAGCACATGGGCATTTG